>Ga0105047_10000310_pt1 | contig 77932 bp, 73 predicted proteins | sample MAT04_FD_78384 | JGI IMG/M metagenome (GOLD analysis project Ga0105047, IMG submission 78384) | Freshwater microbial communities from Lake Fryxell liftoff mats and glacier meltwater in Antarctica - MAT-04 (megahit assembly) | ecosystem: Environmental > Aquatic > Freshwater > Ice > Liftoff... | reverse complement strand
GATGTGGCTCGTTCAGTCCGCCCAGGGCACGCATGCGTGCCAGCAGGTCGTCGGCCACGCCGTGCCGCGCGTAAGCGACGCCGCGTAAGCGACGCCGCGTCAGAACGGTGCGTCGGTGTTGCTGGTGGGTGGTGCTGCTACAGTGGCAGCGTCCGCCAGCGGCCCCGCCTTGTCGCTCGACGCTGCGGCAGTGCCCGCGCCGGACAGGTTCTTGCGCAACTGCGTGCGTACTTCGGCCTTGTCCCCAGCGCTGGCGAATTTGCTGTATTTGCTGACGATGGCCACCAGCTGGGCGTAGATCTTCGGGTTGCCGGCCAGGCATTCCTTTTGTTCGAGGAAATCAGACTCGCCGCTGAAGTTGCCGATCAATCCGCCGGCCTCGGTGACCAGCAGCGAACCGGCAGCCACATCCCAGGGTTGCAGGCCGGTCTCGAAGAATCCATCGGTATAGCCGGCCGCGACATAGGCCAGGTCCAGCGCCGCGGCGCCCGGCCGGCGCAAACCGGCGGCGCGTTGCATCACGTCGCCCATCATGGCCAGGTAGCTGGGGAAGTTGTCACCGGTGCGGAATGGAAAGCCAGTGGAAATCAGGCTTTCCTGCAAGCGGATGCGCTTGGACACGCGCAGACGCCGGTCGTTGAGATAGGCGCCACGGCCCTTGGTGGCGCTGAACAGGTCGTTGCGCGTGGGGTCGTAGATGACCGCATGCTCGATCTTGCCTTTGACCGCCAGCGCGATGCTGACGCAATACACCGGGAAGCCATGGATGAAGTTGGTCGTGCCGTCCAGTGGGTCGATGATCCAGACGAAATCCGAATTCTTTGCGCCGTGCTCGTTGCCAGACTCTTCCGCCAGAATGCCGTGCTCGGGGAATGCCGTCAGCAGGGTTTCGATGATGGTCTTCTCGCTGGCGTGATCCACCTCGGTGACGAAGTCGTTGACCTGCTTTTGCGAAATACGCACCGCCTCGACGTCGAGTGCGGCACGGTTGATGATGGCGCCAGCGGCACGGGCGGCCTTGATGGCCACGTTGACCATCGGGTGGAGGTTTGGGGACGGCATGGTTTGTTCGTTTCGGTTTGGGCGCAACCTTCAGGCTGCGCGCCGCACTGCAAGCAGGAGCGTTGGCCGGATGCACGATGGCAGCCGCGAGACCCGGTATTTTCCCATGAAAAGCGCAGTCGCCCGGGCTCGCCGGATCGCGCGGCTGCGGCGCGCAGACAATGGGCCCCATGCAGACACGATTCGTATTGATCCAGGCCAGCCATGCCGGCAATGTCGGCGCCGCTGCCCGTGCCATGAAAGTCATGGGTTTCGACGACCTGGTGCTGGTCGCGCCGCGCTGGGCCAATGTGTTGCGCCGCGAAGAGACCATTCAGCGCGCCAGCGGTGCGCTCGATGTGCTGGACAAGGCACGCATCGTGGACACGCTGGACGAGGCGCTGGGTGGCATGACCCATCTGTGCGCCACTGCGATGACACCCCGCGATTTCGGCCCGCCGACCATGTCGCCGCGCGAATGTTTCGCGCGTCTGGTCGCCGGTGAACCGCTTTGTCCGGTATCGAAGGCTGCGCCGGCCAAACCGGTGCAAGTGCCTGGCGGCGTGGCGATGTTGTTCGGCTCCGAGCGGTTCGGCATGCGCAATGAGGATGTCTACCGCTGCCATGTGGCATTGTCGATCCCGACCAACCCCGGCTTCGGGTCGCTGAACCTCGCAGCGGCGCTGCAGGTGCTGGCCTACGAATGGCGCATGGCGCTGGGCGGCTTTGCGGTGGGGCCGTCGGCCGGTGTGGTGCCGCCGCGCGGGGCCGACGCCAAGCAGGTGGCCGGATTGCTGGCGCATTGGGAACAGGCCTTGATTGCCGTGCGCTACCTCGACCCAGCCGCACCGGGCAAGCTGATGCCGCGGCTGAACCAGTTGTTCAACCGCGCCGGCATCACCGACGAGGAAATCCACGTTCTCAGGGGTGTCGCCAAGGCCATGCTCGAAACAGCCTCGGCTGCCAAGGGCTAGACTATCGCGCATGTTTTCCCGCATCCGCTCCGACATCCGGTGCATCCTGGACCGTGACCCTGCTGCGCGCAGCTCCTGGGAGGTGCTGACCTGTTATCCGGGTTTGCATGCGCTGATCCTGCACCGGCCGGCGCACTGGTTGTGGAACCACGGTTTCACCTGGCTGGGTCGCTTCATTTCCCATATCGGGCGGTTTCTCACTGGTGTCGAGATTCATCCGGGTGCCAAGATCGGTGAGCGAGTTTTCTTCGACCATGCCATGGGGGTGGTGGTCGGCGAGACTGCCGAGATCGGTGACGGTTGCACGATTTACCACGGGGTCACCTTGGGCGGCACCTCGCTGTACAAGGGCACCAAGCGCCATCCGACGATAGGCGCGGACGTGATCATAGGCGCCGGTGCGCAGGTGCTCGGGGGTTTCACCGTTGGCGACGGCGCCAAGATCGGCTCCAACGCGGTGGTGACCAAGCCGGTTCCCGCAGGGGCCACGGCAGTTGGCAATCCGGCGCGCATCATCCAGGGAGAGGGCGAGGCCAAGCGCGAAGCGGCCGCTACCCAGATGGGTTTTTCGGCTTATGGCGTCACGCAGAACGACGACCCGTTGAGCCTGGCCATGCGCGGCCTGATCGACAACGCGAGTTCGCAGGAGCACCAGATCGCGATGTTGTGGCAGGCCATTGGCACCTTGTCCGAAGGTCGCAGCCAAGGCGACTGCGTGCCGTCTGACGCCTGCCGTGACGGTGATTTCAAGGCTGACAAGCTCAACGATCTGGTGGGCAAGTAGCCTGCCGTGTCAGCTTGCCGGCGGCGCCCGCCGCTGCGCGGACTTGGGCCGGAACGCCTTGCAGACCGCCGCATCGGTTTCCATGTAAGGCCCGCCAATCAGGTCAATGCAATACGGTACGGCGGCGAAGATGCCGGGTACCAGCGACTCCCCGGTGTCCGATCGCAGACCCTCGAGCGTCTGGGCGATCGCCTTGGGTTGTCCTGGCAGGTTGATGATCAGGCTGTTGCCGCGGATCACCGCGCATTGCCGCGACAGGATGGCGGTGGGAACGAAACGCAGGCTGATCTGGCGCATCTGCTCGCCGAATCCGGGCATTTCCTTGTCGGCCACGGCCAGCGTCGCCTCGGGTGTCACGTCGCGCAGCGCCGGTCCGGTGCCGCCGGTGGTCAAAATCAGGTGACAACCGGCGTTGACCAGGTCGATCAGTGTGGCACTGATCTGTGCCTGTTCGTCGGGGATCAGCCGCGCGTCGAACTGCAGCGGATTGCGTAATGTGCGGCCCAGCCACTCCTTGAGCGCCGGCAGTCCCTGGTCTTCGTATACGCCGCTGGAGGCGCGGTCACTGACCGAGACGATGCCGATGCGGATGGAATCAAATGTCGGTTCGGCGGCTGCTGCCATCGTCGTCGCTCTCATTGTTGTCCCGGGCATCGTGCAACTGGCTGCGCACCAGCTGAAACAGCTCGCGGTAGGCCTTGCCATGGCGGGGCGTTTCGCCCGCCACGGTGGGCTGGGCATCCTTGCGCGTCTGGCGGATCAGCGCACGCAACTGCTGACTATCTGATTGCGGATACCGGGACACCCAGTCCTGAAAGGCGCCATCTTCCGCAATCAACTGCTCCCGCCATTGCTCGACCTGGTGCAAAGCCAGGGTCTCGCTGGCCGAGCCACTGTGCTGTTCGGTCAGCGCTGCACGTACCTGCTCAAGGGTGTCGGCGTCGAGCTTGCGCATCAGCTTGCCGACAAACTGCAACTGGCGCCTCTTGCCCTCGAAGTTGGTGATGTGCTTGGCTTCGGCAATGGCGTCGACCAGTTTGTCGGACAGGGGCAGGCGGCTCATCAATTCGGCGCGCAGCGTCAACAAATCTTCACCAAGTTTCTGCAGCTCGTCGCTTTCACGCTTGCGATCGGTACGGCTGGGCGTGTCCGACCCCTTGAGCTCGCGTTTGAGTTCGAGGTCGAGTTCGCTGCCTTCGGTAACAAACTTGCCCGAGACGAAGTACCCTTTTTTGGCTTTGCGTTGCATGGGTGAAAACGGGCATTCAGGCCAATGGCGGCCGGTAGTTGGTCAGCCAAGTATCATAGTCGCCCACGTGAACGAACCAAGATGACACAACACAAGAAGACCCGGGCCGACAGCGGCTTCAGCTATAGCCGCCCCTTTTTCGAGCAACTCGTGGACAGCGCCTTGCACCATGCGGGCAAGCTCGGCGCCACCGACGCAGCAGCGGAGGCGTCCGAAGCATGCGGCCTGAGCGTGTCGGTGCGCAAAGGCGAGCTGGAGAACGTCGAGCGCAACCGAGACAAATCCTTGTCGGTGTCGGTCTACGTCGGCAAGCGGCGTGGTAATGCCAATACCTCGGACTTCTCCGAGGCTGCGATTGCGCAGACGGTGCAGGCCGCGTTCGACATCGCCCGCTTCACGGCTGAAGACCCGATGGCCGGACTGCCCGATGCCGCCGACATAGCGCAGCCGTCAAGCCTGGCCGATGAGCTGGAACTGTTTTTTCCCTGGTCGGTGACCAGTGAACAGGCCGCCGAGCTGGCCCTGCGCTGTGAGCAGGCCGCCTTGAAGACCGACAAGCGCATCACCAACAGCGAAGGCGCAGCGGTGTCTGCGCAGCAGTCCCATTTTTTCAGTGCCCATACCCATGGTTTTCGCGGCGGATACTCGAGTTCGCGCCATTCAATTTCGGTCTCGCCGATTGCGTCGATCGGTGAGGACATGCAACGCGATGCGTGGTACAGCTCGATGCGCGACGCGAACGAACTGGCCAGTGGCCACCAGGTCGGCCGCTATGCTGCCGAACGGGCCTTGAGCCGGCTGGGCGCGCGCAAGATTTCCACCCGCCAGTGCCCGGTGCTGTTCGAGTCGCCGTTGGCCGCAGGGCTGCTGGGCGCCTTCGTGCAGGCCGTCAGTGGCGGTGCGCTGTATCGCAAGAGCTCGTTCCTGCTCGACTCCCTGGGCAAGCAGGTGTTTCCAAAACACATCGACATCCAGGAGGATCCGTTTATCAAGCGTGGCAAGGGCAGTTCGCCGTTTGATGAGGAGGGCGTGCGTGTGTCGCCGCGTACCGTGGTCGAGGGCGGGCGGGTCAAGGGCTATTTCCTGAGCAGCTACACCGCGCGCAAACTGGGCATGCAAACCACGGGCAACGCCGGGGGCTCGCATAACCTGGTGCTGCGCTCGCGCCTGACCGACCCGGGCGACGATCTGGACGCGATGCTGCGCAAGATGGGTCGGGGCCTGTTGGTGACCGAACTGATGGGCCAGGGCGTGAATTACGTGACCGGCGACTATTCGCGCGGTGCGAGCGGCTTCTGGGTCGAGAACGGGCGCATAGCCTACCCGGTGCACGAGATCACGATCGCCGGCAACATGAAGGCCATGCTCAAGTCCATTGAGGCGGTGGGCGCGGATACCTACAACTACGGCGCCAAGACGGTGGGTTCCATCCTTCTCGGCAAGATGAAGATCGCTGGCAACTGATGCGGCCCTGAGCGGCGCCAGAAGGGCCGGCATCCCGTGCCCTTCTTGTGCAGTGTCAGCGCGGACGCGCGCCGACTGCCTCAGCCGGCCAATGCCGCCTTGACGGCGGCGGAGACCTGGCCCATGTCGGCCTTGCCCGCCAGCCGGGTCTTGGCAAATCCCATGACGCGTCCCATGTCGCCGGCTGCGGGCTTGCGACCGAGTTCGGTGCTCAATTCCGCCACGATGGTGTCGACGGCGCCTCGTACCTGCTGAGCATCCATGCGCTCGGGCAGATAGGCCGTCAACACGACCAGTTCGGCCGATTCGATGTCAGCCAGGTCCAGCCTGCCGGCGCCAGTGAAGGCGGTGATCGAGTCCTTGCGTTGCTTGACCAGCTTGTCGATGATGGAAACCACCTCCGCATCGTCAAGCGTCACGCGCTCATCGACTTCCTTTTGCTTGCATGCAGCCAGCAGCAGCCGGATGGTCAACAAGCGCGCCGAGTCCTTCGCACGCATGGCGGTTTTCATGTCCTCCATGATCTGGTCTTTGAGTGCCATGTTCAGCTCCTGGGGAATCAATAGGTTCAATAACGCAAAAACCCGCGCTCGGATACCGGGCGCGGGTTTTGCAGTTTGCACGGGGCGGCGGGTGGAACCCGCCACACCATCAATACATTTTCTTGGGCAACTGCATCGAGCGGATGCGTTTGTAGTTGCGCTTGACCGCGGCGGCTTTCTTGCGCTTGCGCTCGGCGGTCGGCTTTTCGTAGAACTCGCGGGCGCGCAGGTCGGTCAGCAAGCCCAGCTTCTCGATGGTCCGCTTGAAACGGCGCAGGGCCACGTCGAACGGCTCGTTTTCTTTTACACGGATGGTGGTCATTAGCGTTTGGGTTCCAATAATGTGTCGGGAAGAGATCGAGCCTCCCGGCTGAAGTTTGCTGTCAACTCGCTCAATGGAGACCCCTGCGGCGGCAATCGCGGCTCGGGCAGTTTCCAGCAAAGCCGCAAATTATAGTGCTTTTGTTTCCTGATTCAACAGACGGACTGACAGCGCCTGTGCGCAGGCATATGCACTTGCCCAGGCCCACTGGAAGTTGTAGCCACCCAGCCAGCCGGTGACGTCCACTACCTCGCCAATGAAATACAGTCCGCTCTGGCTCGACTCCATGGTCTGGCTGGACAGGCAACGCGTGTCGACACCACCGGCGGTGACTTCGGCCTTGGCGTAACCTTCGGTTCCGCTGGGCACCAATGCCCAGCGTGCCAGCCGGTCCGCCAACGTGCTGATGGCCTTGTCGCCGGTCTGGTCGATCGGCCGATGCCAGTCGTGCCCCATTTGCTGGTCCTGGCGGATCCAGGTGTCGGCCAGGCGCGTGGGCACCATGGTCGCCAGCTCGTTGCCCAGCAGCTTGCGCGACAGGCCCTTGGCCCGCAACAAGGTCTTGAGCAGGTCAATTTCTGGCGCCAGGTCGATCAGGATGGGGGTGCTGGCGCGCCAGTAGCTCGAGATCTGCAACACCGCCGGGCCGCTCAAGCCCCTGTGGGTGAACAGCAGGTCTTCCAGGAAACGGCTGTGCTGGCGTTTACTGCCGGTTTCGATCGCCACCGGCAACGACAGGCCGGACAACTCGGCAAACGGCGCCCACTGGGCTGCGTCGAACGTGAGCGGCACCAGCGCCGGGCGCGGCTCAATGAGCGGCAGTGCGAACTGGCGCGCGATCCGGTAGCCAAAATCGGTGGCGCCGATCTTGGGAATAGACAGCCCGCCGGTGGCAATCACCACCGCACGACTGTGGATCGCGCCCTGGGCACTGCCCAGCACATAGTGCTGCTCTGCGCCCTCGGTGGCGATGGTATGGATCGGGCAGTTCTGCCAATGCACCACGCCGCCGACCGCGCATTCGGTCAGCAGCATCGTGATCAGGTCCTGGGCAGAGCGGTCGCAGAACAGCTGGCCCTTGTGCTTCTCGTGGTAACCGATTTCATGGCGCCGCAGCAGGTCGATGAAATCACCGGGCGGATAACCGGCCAGCGCCGAACGGCTGAACTTCGGATTCTCGCCCAGAAAATTGGAGGCACTCGTGTACAGATTGGTGAAATTGCAGCGCCCGCCACCCGAGATGCGGATCTTCTCGGCGATCCTGTCGGTATGGTCGACCAGCAGGACCTTGAGGCCGGATTGCCCGGCCACACCCGCGCAAAACAGGCCGGCCGCACCGGCACCAATCACGACGACATCGAACGTAAACATGGCTGCCAGTTTAGACCGGCTGCATCAGCCGACGCTCTCGACCAGTAACCGTCGTGACACGCACCCGGACGCAACGCGTGCGGATTCGGTGCTCAGGCCTGGGACGCGATGGCCTTTGGCTGAGGTTGGGTGGCCGCCCCCGCGATATCGGCTGCCAGCATCGCTGCGCGTGCCACCTCGCCGATCACGATGATGGCCGGGCTGCCGATCTTTTCGCGCGTGATGGTCTGTGCCAGTTGGCCGAGTTCGGTCACGACCTGGCGCTGTGTCGCCAGGCTGGCGTTCTGGATCAGCGCAACCGGTGTGTCGGCGGCAAGGCCGTGTTTCAGTTCGTCCTGCAGGTGCTGCGCACCGGCAACACCCATGTAGATCACCAGCGTCAGGCGTGCGTCGCGCGCCGTGGCGGCCAGTGCGCGCCAGTCGGTCGCCCCGCCATCGCGCCGCGCGTGCCCGGTAATGAACACGACGCCCTGGGCATGGTCACGGTGCGTCAGCGGCACGCCGATGGATGTGGCTGCCGCGACGCCGGCGGTGATGCCGCTGACCACCTCCACTGTGAAGCCGGCGGCGCGCAAATGCTCCACTTCTTCGCCACCGCGGCCGAAGATGAACGGATCACCCCCTTTGAGTCGCACCACGGTCTCGCCGCCCTGCGCGGCCGACAACATCAGTTTCTCGATGAAGGCCTGGGGCGTGGACTGGCAACCGCCGCGCTTGCCGACGTGGATCACGCGCGCCGCAGGGTTGGCCATGGCCACGATGGCGTCGCTTACCAGATCGTCCACCAGCAGGACCGTTGCCTGTGCAATCGCGCGCGCCGCTTTGAGGGTCAATAGATCCGGATCTCCGGGGCCGGCTCCGACCAAGGTGACGGTTCCTGCTCTCATGGGGTTATCTCCTGCTGCAGTTGTTTCTCGGCGTGCACGATATGTGCTACCTGCATCGCAATGGGGGTTGGCACGGGACTGGCGCCGTTCAGGACCGCGCAGATATAGGCAGCGGTGCTGGCAGGGTCGATGTCCCGCGGCAACGCCGGCAATGCCTCCAGCGATCCGCTCTTCGCTTCCTGCAGCGTCTGGCCGCGGCCCTGCAAAAAAAGTTCGATGCGTGGCGCGCGCCGCGGGTCGGCCACGGCTTCGCCTTCGGTGCCGCGGAGCAGCATGGCATTGGCGCCGGTCAGTGCAAAGGTGGCGGCCATCGACAGCGCGTACTCCGGGTGCGTGTAGCTGCTGACGATCAGGCTGGTTCCCGCGCCCGGATTCATCAGCTTGACCAAGCTGTGCGCCGGATTGCGCAGACCCACGATCCGGCGCACATCCAGCAGCTTTTGCAAGCCGGGGCAGAGCAGGGCGGTGGGGGCGAATACCACCTGGCCATCTGGCACGGGCTCGACACGCTGGGCGGCCGGTATGCCCAACGCTTCGAGCACGCCCGAGGTAAAGACCCGGGTCGACTCGCTGGCCGTGCCATGCACCAGTACGGCCAGGCCCTCGCGCGCCAACAGCAGCGCCAGCAGTGGCGTGAGCACCGGCAACTTGCGCGCGCCGTTGTAACTTGGAATGACCACCAATGGCCGGGGGCCGGCCGGGAACTTGTGCAGGCGACTGTCGGTGGCGTCCAGAAAGCCGGCCATCTCCTCGGCGGTTTCTCCCTTGATGCGCATGGCCAGGCAGAACGCGCCGATCTCCAGATCAGTGACGGCGCCATCGAGCACCTGACCGAACAGGTCGGTTGCCTGCTCACGCGACAAGGCGCGGGCGCCGTCCTTGCCGCGTCCGATCTCCTTGATGTATTTGGCAATGGCCATGGCCGCATTGTCCCGGATCAATGATGACAAGCAGTTATGAGCTTATGCCGTCACGCGGTTGCGACTCGGCCAACCCGAGGCCCTAAACTGCATGGTTGATGAAAGCTGCTGCCGACGATCTTCTGGTTCTGGGAATCGAGTCCTCCTGCGACGAAACCGGCGTGGCATTGGTGCAGTCGCGGGGCACGGCTGTGCCCATGTTGCTCGCGCATGCCTTGCACAGCCAGATCGACATGCACCAGGCCTATGGCGGTGTGGTACCAGAGCTGGCCAGCCGCGACCATATCCGGCGGGTATTGCCGCTGGCACGACAGGTGTTGCATTCAGCTGATCGCACCCTGGCTCAGGTCGACGTCATCGCCTATACGCGTGGCCCGGGCCTGGCCGGGGCCTTGCTGGTGGGCTCTGGCGTGGCCTGCGCGCTGGGTGCCGCGCTGGAACGGCCGGTGCTGGGCGTGCACCATCTCGAAGGCCATCTTTTGTCGCCCTTTCTCAGTGCGGACCCGCCCGAGTTTCCGTTTGTCGCCTTGCTGGTCTCCGGGGGCCACACGCAATTGATGCAGGTCGAAGGCGTGGGCCGGTACCGCATGCTGGGCGAAACCATCGACGACGCTGCGGGCGAAGCTTTCGACAAGTCGGCCAAGCTCATGGGCTTGCCTTATCCGGGCGGGCCAGTCCTGTCGCGCCTGGCGCAACAAGGGGATCCGGCGGCGTTTGCCCTACCGCGGCCGTTGCTTCGCAGCGGCAATCTGGATTTTTCGTTTGCCGGCCTGAAGACGGCGGTCATGGTGCAGGCCAAAAAATTGGTCGCGGCCGCTTTGCCCGCGCATGTCGGAGCGCTGGCTGACGGATTCCTGCAGTTGCCGGCGCAAATGCAGGCCGACCTGGCCGCTTCGGCCGAGGCGGCCATCGTCGATGTGCTGGTGAAGAAGTCGCTGGCCGCGTTGCAGCAAAGCGGCATGCGCCGACTGGTGGTGGCCGGTGGCGTCGGCGCGAACCGCGTGTTGCGCCAGCAACTCGATGCCGCCTGTGCCCAACGCGGAGTTAGGGTGTATTACCCCGAACTCGATCTGTGCACCGACAACGGCGCCATGATTGCGCTGGCCGGCGCGATGCGCCTGCAGTCGGGCTGCCAGCAGGCCAGCGACAGCTACGCCTTCGACGTCAAGCCACGCTGGCCGCTCGATCAGATGTGACGCCTGCCTGCCCAGCGCAGGAACGGGCGGGTCGGCTTGTGGCGCCTATTCTCAGTTGATCGCCAGCTGGGCGACCTTGCTCACAGGAACCTGCTTGACCAGATGCACGGTCAGCACGCCGTGTTCCAGTTTGGCCGTACTGGTGGCCACTTCGATTTCGGTCGGCAGCTCAAAGGCGGCCTTGTAGGCGCGCGGCGCATCGTCCAGCGACGCAATGCGCACCACCTGGCCTTCGATGCCGATGCTCAGTTGCTCGCGGCTGATGCCAGGCACATCGAAGCGCAGCGTGTAGGACTTGTCGTCCTGTTCGATCGACGTGACCGGTTGCAGACGGCGCTGTGCGACCTCGTCAATGGTGCGCTCCAATGAGCGGCCGGCATTAAGAAACGCGTGACGACGGGCCAGGCTGGGGACAGTGGCGGAAAAGATCATGGAATGGCTCCTAGTAAACTGCGCGGCTCTCGACGCCGAGTGCCACATGCAATCAAGCTCTGTCCGCTTGCGCCGAAATCAAGTAGGAGTCCACCATGTTTATTCTTCGCGCCTGGCTCTTGAAATTGGGTTGCCTGCTCGCATGTCTGCCCGCGATGGCCTTGGCGCAGGCGCCGCTGCCGCCGGTCAAGATTGCGATGATCGAAGGGCTCAGTGGCGCCTTTGCCAACACCGGCGAGGCGGTGCATCGCAACCTGGTTTGGGCCCTTGAGCGGGTCAATAGCCGCGGGGGCGTCAAACTGCCTGCGTCTTCCGGGGGCAACCGACTGTTGGTGCTGCAACGTTATGACAGCAAGGGCCAGAACGAGGAAGTGCTGTCTGCCTTGCGTGCGGCCATCGACGACGGTGTCCAGATCGTGGTGCAGGGCAATTCATCGGCGAATGCGGCGGTGCTGATCGATGCCATCAACAAGCACAATGCGCGCGACCCGGCACGCCGCGTGTTGTATCTCAACTACTCCGCCGTCGATCCGGTGCTGACCAACGACAAATGCAGCTTCTGGCATTTCCGTTTTGACGCCCATGCCGACATGCGCGTGGCCGCGTTGATGGAACTGATCAAGGCCGACTCCGCGCTCAAGCGGGTCTACCTGATTGGGCAGGATTACAGCTTTGGCCACGCGGTGCTGAGCGAAACGCGCCGGCAGCTGGCTTTGCAACGCCCGGACGTGCAGATCGTCGGAGATGAATTGCATCCGATCGGGCGCGTAAAGGATTTTCTGCCCTATGCGGCCAAGATCAAGGCCAGCGGTGCGCAGGCGGTGGTCACCGGCAACTGGGGCAACGACCTGACCCTGCTGGTCAAGGCCGCCAAGGATGCCGGCTTCGACGGCAGCTTCTACACGTTTTACGGCAATGCGCTGGGCGCACCGGCGGCCATGGGTGATGCCGGCATCGGCAAGGTGTTTGCGGTTGCCGACTGGATGCCCAATGTGCCGACCGCGGCAAGCGAGGCGTTTTATCGCGCGTTCCGAACCCGCTACCCGAACCCGGCCGACGACTACGTACACATGCGTATGCAGCTGATGATCGAGGCGCTGGCCCAGGCTATGGAGAAGGCCGCCAGCGCAGGCAAGCTGATGGCAGGCGACCGTCTGGATGTGGTGGCGATTGCGCGTGAACTCGAGACGGCGACGGTGAACCTGCAGGGGCAAGGAGGTCAGATGCGTGCGTCCGATCACCAGTTTCAGCAGACGCTGGTGGTGGGCGTGATGGACAAGGCCGGCTCGCCGGGCGTGAAGTTCGATGTAGAGGGTTCGGGTTACGGGTTCCGCGTGGTCAAGATCATTGCCGCCGCCGCCGCCGAGCAGCCAACCAGCTGCAAGATGCAGCGTCCGTAACAGCCGCCCGCCGTTTGTCTGACTCCACCCGTCGAAAGTACTTTCATGCGCCGCATTGTTCAAGATCTGCAGGAATCCCGCATTCGGGAAGTCGCCAACGCCGGGATCGGGCGCAGCGATGTGCTGCCGTTCTGGTTTGGTGAAAGCGACGAGGTCACTCCTGATTTCATCCGCCGGGCTGCGATCGAGTCTCTCGAGCGTGGGGAGACTTTTTATTCGCACAACCTCGGGTTGCCCGAGTTGCGTGAGGCCATCGCCGCATATGTGAGCGCGCGCCATCCGGCGGTGGCGCCGGACCGGATTGCCGTGACCTCGGGCGGGGTCCATGCGTTGATGCTGGCCGTGCAGTGCCTGGTGGACGCCGGTGACGAAGTCGTGGCGGTGACGCCGGTGTGGCCCAATTTGGTGGCGCAGCCCGAAATCATGGGTGCGCGGGTACGCTGCGTGTCGCTCAAACCGGTGAACGGTGCCTGGGTGCTCGACATGGATGCCCTGCTGGAAGCCGTGACGCCGTCGACGCGCTTGCTGATCGTGAATTCGCCGAACAATCCGACCGGCTGGGCGCTCGGCCGCGATGAGCAGGACAGGATCGCATCGCATTGCCGCCAGACCGGCACCTGGATTCTGGCTGACGAGGTGTATGAGCGGCTGTATTACGAACCCAGCGACAACAACTGCGCGCCCAGTTTCCTGGACGTCTGTACGCCTCTGGACCGGCTGATCGTGGTGAACAGCTTTTCCAAGAGTTTCCTGATGACCGGCTGGCGACTGGGCTGGCTGGTGCTGCCTGCGGCGTTGACGCCACAGATCGGCAAGCTGATCGAATTCAACACCTCGTGCGCGCCGGTGTTTGTGCAGCGCGCCGCGATCGTGGCTATGGCGCGCACGCAGGAGGTCACGCCGGGTATCGTGGCCCATATGCGACTTTGCCGGGACACCTTGACACCGCTGCTGCAGGCGGTTCCCGGTGTCGATCTGGCGCCAGCGCCCGGTGGCATGTACGCGTTTTTCAGACTGGGCGGAGCCACCGATTCGCTGGTCACGGCCAAGCGCCTGGTGCTGGAGGCAGGTCTGGGCCTGGCCCCGGGCGTGGCCTTCGGCGCCAGCGATGGCGACCCGGGCGGCAGCTGGCTGCGCTGGTGTTTTGCGTCGCGTGACCCCCAGCGTCTGGTACAGGGCGTCGAGCGGCTGCGCAAGTGGCTTGAGGTTGGGGAGTAGGCCGATCGCAGCGCTCTGGTTATAATCCCGGGGCTTTGCCAGCGCGCAACAGCACACGTCAGGAGCAGTTCCAGCACCTGGCGCAAGTTCAACCCGGGGGCAATGGCCACATGCGCCGCCCCTTTGACAGGAAATGAAATGATTGCTACGAGTATTAAGGCCACTGTCGTCCAGGAAAACGCCCGCAAGGTCGGAGACACGGGCAGCCCGGAAGTCCAGGTCGCATTGCTGACTGCACGCATCAACGAACTCACCCCCCACTTCAAGACGCATGCCAAGGACCACCATGGTCGGCGCGGACTGTTGCGCATGGTGAGCCGTCGGCGCAAGCTGCTGGACTACCTGAAGTCCAAGGACGCGGAGCGTTATACCGCTTTGATCGCCAAGCTCGGCTTGCGCAAGTAATTCGCGGTGAGAGGAAAGCGCCTGAGTTGCACCTGTGCCTCAGGCGTTTTGTTGTTGGTATTTTTCTTTTTTGGGGAAGACGCAGTTTGAGTGATGGTGATGACGCACAGGCGTGTCATGGTCAGGCTCAAGCGGCTGCAGAGCGAAGCTGTGTCATTCCAGAGAAGTTTGCGTAGGAACGCGCAGCTTCACTGGAATGGCATCGTGTTCTGCGAGGTTGACTCCAGGCATTGGCAAGGTGGCCCACACCTTCCGCAACGAAGCAGGAGATAGCACACATGAGCATGTTCAAGAAAGTCAGCAAGTCGTTCCAATGGGGCGCACATTCCGTCACCATGGAAACCGGCGAAATCGCCCGTCAAGCCAGTGGTGCCGTGTTGGTCAACATTGACGACACCGTGGTGCTGGCCACTGTAGTGGCCAAGAAGGACGCCAAGGCCGGCCAGGACTTCTTCCCGCTGACCGTCGACTACACCGAAAAATCGTATGCCGCCGGCAGGATCCCCGGCAGCTTCTTCAAGCGCGAAGGCCGCCCGAGCGAACTCGAGACCCTGACCTGCCGCCTGATCGACCGCCCGATCCGTCCGCTGTTCCCTGAAGGCTTCTACAACGAAGTGCAGGTCATCGTGCATGTGCTGAGCCTGAACACGGAAGTACAGGCGGACATCGCTGCGCTGATCGCCACCAGCGCTGCGCTGTCGATCAGCGGAATTCCTTTCAACGGCCCGATCGGTGCCGCGCGTGTCGGTTACGTCAATGGCGAGTACGTGCTCAACCCGGGCCAGACCCAGCTCAAGGACAGCCAGCTGGACCTGGTGGTTGCCGGTACCGAATCGGCCGTGCTGATGGTCGAGTCCGAAGCCCAGCAGCTGTCGGAAGAGATCATGCTCGGCGCGGTGGTGTTCGGCCATGAGCAGGGCAATATCGCGATCGCCGCGATCAACGAACTGGTGCGTGACGCCGGCAAGCCGGTCTGGGACTGGAAAGCCCCGGCGCGCGACGACGCGCTGATCGCCAAGGTTGAAGCCCATGGTGCCGAGAAGCTGGGCGCCGCATACCAGATCCGCAACAAGCAGGAGCGTACCCACGCCTGCCGCGCTGCCTACGCGGCCGTGATGGACGGCCTGAAAGCCGACGGTGTCGCGTTCGACGGCGTCAAGGTGGAAAGCATGCTGTTCGACATCGAAGCGCGTATCGTGCGTGGCCAGATCCTGGCCGGCGAGCCACGTATCGACGGTCGCGACACCCGAACCGTTCGTGCGATCGAGATCCGCAACAGCGTGTTGCCGCGTACCCATGGATCGACTTTGTTCACCCGTGGTGAAACCCAGGCGCTGGTCGTGGCCACGCTGGGTACCGAGCGTGATGCACAGCGTATTGATGCGCTGGCGGGTGATTTCCAGGATCGCTTCATGTTGCACTACAACATGCCTCCGTTCGCCACTGGTGAAGCGGGCCGTTTCGGCACGCCCAAGCGTCGCGAGATCGGTCACGGCCGTCTGGCCAAACGCGCACTGATTGCGGCCTTGCCAAGCAAGGAAGATTTTCCGTACACCATGCGTGTGGTGTCCGAAGTCACCGAGTCCAACGGCTCCTCGTCGATGGCCTCTGTCTGTGGTGGATGCCTGGCGCTGATGGACGCTGGTGTGCCGATGAAGGCGCACGTGGCCGGTATCGCCATGGGCCTGATCAAGGATGGCAACAAGTTCGCCGTGTTGACCGACATCCTGGGTGACGAAGATCACCTGGGCGACATGGACTTCAAGGTCGCCGGTACTACCAACGGCATCTCGGCGCTGCAGATGGACATCAAGATCCAAGGCATCACCAAGGAAATCATGCAGGTTGCGTTGGCCCAGGCCAAGGAAGCCCGCATGCACATACTTGGCAAGATGCAGGAAGCGATGTCCGAGGCCAAGACCGAGGTATCGAACTTCGCACCGCGCCTGTTCACGATGAAGATCAATCCGGACAAGATCCGTGACGTGATCGGCAAGGGTGGTGCGGTGATCCGTGCGTTGACCGAAGAAACCGGTTGCCAGATCAACATCGAGGAAGACGGCACGATCACGATCGCGTCGAGCGACCCGGCCAAGGCGGAAGTAGCCAAATTGCGCATCGGTCAGATCACGGCGGAAGTGGAAATCGGCAAGGTCTACGAAGGCCCGGTCACCAAGATTCTCGACTTCGGCGCGCTGATCAACCTGCTGCCAGGCAAGGACGGTCTGCTGCACATCAGCCAGATTGCCCATGAGCGTGTCGAAAGGGTGACCGACTATCTGAGCGAAGGCCAGATCGTCAAGGTCAAGGTGCTCGAGACCGACGAAAAGGGTCGTGTCAAGCTGTCGATGAAGGCCTTGCTCGATCGCCAGCCGCAGCAACAGCAGCCGTCGACCCAGGGCGCGGACCAGGGCTGATGGCCTGAGCCGGCGAGCGTGCCGGCAAAAGCGCCGGGGGCTTGCCGCCCCTGGCCGCTACAGGAACAACGTCATGATGAATGTCATTGAGATCACCTCCTTTGGCCTGCCGCAGGTATTGCGTCCAGGCCAGCGCCCGTTGCCCGAGCCGGGTGCAGGTGAGTTGCGCATACGTGTGTCCGCCAGCGGTATCAACCGACCGGATGTGTTGCAGCGCACGGGTAACTATCCGGTTCCCGCGGGGGCATCGGACATCCCGGGTCTCGAAGTTGCGGGGGTGATCGATCAAGGGAATGCCGACGCATTGGCCCAGGCGGGATTCAAGCTCGGCGATCGCGTCTGTGCCTTGGTTGCCGGTGGCGGTTACGCCGAGTATTGCGTGGCACCGATCGGACAGTGTCTGCCGGTACCCAAGGGTCTGACCGATGCGCAGGCGGCAAGCCTGCCGGAAACGTTCTTCACGGTGTGGAGCAATGTGTTCGATCGCGGGCGTCTGCAAAAAGGCGAGACCTTGCTGGTCCAAGGCGGGTCGAGCGGCATTGGTGTAACCGCTATCCAGATGGCGCATGCCATGGGATGCCGGGTCATCGTCACCGTGGGCAACGACGAAAAGGCTGCGGCCTGTGTTGCGCTGGGCGCGGCACATGCGATCAATTACCGCACCCAGGATTTCGTGCAGGAGGTCAAGCGATTGACCGACGGCCGGGGAGTCGATGTGGTGCTGGACATGGTGGCGGGCGACTATGTTGCGCGCGAAATCGAATGTCTGGCCGAAGACGGCCGTCTGGTGATCATTGCCGTGCAAGGCGGGGTCAAGAGCGAGTTCAATGCCGGCATGGTGTTGCGTCGGCGCCTCACGATCACCGGATCCACCTTGCGTCCGCGTCCCATTGCCTTCAAGCAGGCGATTGCGCAGGCGTGTCTGAAAAATGTCTGGCCGCTGATCGAGAGCGGTGCCATCAGGCCGGTGATTCACAGCAGCTTTGGCGCGCTGCAGGCCGAAGGCGATCTGCCCAGCGGGGCAGCCCGGGCCCATGCCTTGATGGAGACCAACCGTCACATCGGGAAACTGGTGATGACCTGGAATGAGGGAGTTGCATGATGGGCAGGCTGATTGCAGGTAACTGGAAGATGAATGGCGCGATGGCGGCCAACGCATCGCTGGTCGAGGCGGTGCTGGCAGGAATGCCGGCGTCGCCCTGTGCCGTGGCGATGTGTGTTCCCGCGCTCTATCTGGCGCAAGTCGGCGGATTGCTGCAAGGCAAGACCATTGCGTTGGGTGCACAGGACGTGTCGGCTCACGAATCTGGTGCTTATACCGGAGAAGTGTCGGCGGCGATGTTGCGTGACCTGGCCGTGCGCTATGCCATCGTCGGTCATTCGGAGCGGCGTCAATACCACGGAGAAACCGATGCCGTGGTCGCCGACAAGGCGCGCCGGGCGCTTTCAATGGGCATCACCCCGATCGTATGTGTCGGCGAAACCCTGGCCCAACGTGATTCAGGTGCCACCGAAGAAGTGGTGCGGCGCCAGCTGGCTGCCGTGATCCATGTCAATGGACACTGCATCAGCGAGATCGTGGTGGCCTATGAGCCCGTCTGGGCCATTGGCACCGGCAAGACGGCCAGTCCGCAGCAGGCACAGAAGGTACATGCCGTTTTGCGGGTGCAGCTCAAGGCGGCAACTGCCCAGTCCGGGCGTGTTCCTATTCTTTACGGCGGCAGCATGAACGCAGGCAATGCCGCGCAGCTGATGGCCGAGCCGGACATCGATGGCGGATTGATTGGCGGGGCGTCGCTCAAGCCAGCGGACTTCCTCGCCATCATTGCTGCCGCTTCGTGACTGTACCCAACATTGCTACACATTAGGAGTGAATAGATGAATCTCATGTTGACAGTGGTGCTCGCACTGCAGATGCTTTCCGCAGTGGGCATGATCGGCCTGATCCTGGTCCAGCATGGCAAGGGTGCCGACATGGGGGCCGCATTCGGCAGTGGGGGTTCGGGCAGCCTGTTCGGCGCCACGGGCAGCGCCAACTTCATGTCACGCACCACGGCGGTATTGGCCACGGTGTTCTTTGTCAGCACCCTGGCGCTGGCCTATTTCGGCAACCTGCGTCCGGCCAGCAGCGGCAGCGTGCTGGACAGTGCGGCCATCAGCATTCCGGCTTCCGGCAGCTCCGCGCCGGCCGCAGCCGTAGTCCCTGCAACGCCTGCGGCACCCGCATCGGGTGCGGCACTGATTCCCTCGAAATGAAGTGCGCCACCCAGTCGCTCCCGAGGCTTGATGGTGACTTTTCAGGGTAAACTACCAGCTGTTCGGAAAGCCAATACCGCAAGGTTCCTCACGCGATCCGACCATCTGTGAAGAAAAGCCGCCGTCGTGGTGAAATTGGTAGACACGCTATCTTGAGGGGGTAGTGGCGAAAGCTGTGCGAGTTCGAGTCTCGCCGACGGCACCAGCCAGAACACTGCTGAGCGTTCCTGGTCAGTGGTAGAAACAGAAGTCATAAACTCCCGATGAACCTCGAACAATATCTACCGGTACTTCTGTTCATATTGGTGGGTATCGCTGTGGGTGTGGTTCCGCAGGTGCTGGGCTACATACTGGGTCCGAACCGTCCCGACGCGGCGAAGAACTCGCCGTATGAATGTGGTTTCGAGGCCTTCGAGGATGCGCGCATGAAGTTCGATGTGCGTTACTACCTCGTGGCCATTTTGTTCATTCTTTTCGACCTCGAGATCGCATTCCTGTTTCCATGGGCCGTGGCGCTCAAGGATGTGGGTGCGGTCGGATTCTGGTCTGTAATGATTTTCCTGGGCATCCTTGTCGTGGGCTTTGTCTACGAATGGAAAAAAGGCGCCCTGGACTGGGAGTGACGCAATGATTGAAGGCGTTCTGAAAGAAGGTTTTGTCACCACCAGTTATGACGCGGTGGTGAATTGGGCCAAGACCGGTTCGGTCTGGCCGATGACCTTTGGCCTGGCATGTTGCGCGGTCGAGATGATGCATGCAGCCGCTGCTCGCTACGACATCAGCCGTTTCGGCGCCGAGGTGTTCCGCGCCAGTCCGCGCCAGTCCGATCTGATGATCGTGGCCGGAACCCTGTGCAACAAGATGGCGCCTGCGTTGCGCAAGGTCTACGACCAGATGTCCGAGCCGCGCTGGGTCATCTCGATGGGTTCTTGCGCCAATGGTGGTGGGTATTACCACTACAGTTATTCGGTGGTGCGTGGCTGCGATCGCATTGTGCCGGTGGATGTCTATGTGCCGGGCTGTCCTCCCACTGCCGAGGCTTTGCTGTACGGAATCATCCAGCTGCAGCAGAAGATCCGCCGCACCCATACCATTGCGCGTGCCTGAGGGGAAGTTGTGACTACGAATTACGCGGTACATCCCGAGGCACTCAAGGATACGATTGCCCGGGTGTTGGGTGGCAAGGCGCGGCGCATGACGCTGGCGCTGGGCGAGTTGACCGTGGTGGTCGATGCGGCTCACTACCTGGAAGTGGCGAAGCTGCTGCGCGACGCGCCCGGTTGCCAGTTCGAGCAGCTGGTTGACCTGTGCGGCCTCGATTATTCCGAGTATGCCAACGGCAGCCATGATGCTCTGCGATTTTGCGTCGTGGCGCATCTGTTGTCGGTCAGTCTGAATCAGCGGGTCAGGCTCAAGGTGTTCGCGCCCGACGACGACTTTCCGGTGGTCAATTCAGTGAATGGCATCTGGAACTCCGCCAACTGGTTTGAGCGCGAGGCGTTCGATCTGTTTGGCATCGTGTTCGAGGGCCATGCCGATCTTCGCCGCATCCTGACTGACTACGGTTTCATCGGTCATCCGTTTCGCAAGGATTTCCCGGTTTCCGGGCATGTCGAGATGCGCTACGACGCCGAACAAAAGCGTGTCATTTATCAGCCCGTCACGATCGAGCCGCGCGAGATCACGCCGCGCATCATTCGTGAAGACAACTACGGCAACCTGCACTAGGCGGCGCCCGATATGGCTGAAATCAAGAATTACACATTGAACTTCGGACCGCAGCACCCGGCTGCGCACGGGGTGTTGCGGCTGGTGCTCGAGCTCGATGGCGAGGTGATCCAGCGTGCGGACCCGCACATCGGTTTGCTGCACCGCGCGACCGAGAAGCTGGCCGAGAGCAAGACCTACATCCAGTCCCTGCCTTACATGGATCGACTCGACTACGTGTCGATGATGTGCAATGAGCATGCCTATTGCCTGGCCATCGAGAAATTGCTGGGTATCGAGGTGCCGGTCCGCGCGCAGTACATCCGCGTCATGTTTGCCGAGATCACCCGGCTGCTCAACCACCTGATGTGGCTGGGCTCGCACGGCAACGATTGCGGCAGCTCGACCATATTGATTTACACCTTTCGCGAACGCGAAGACCTGTTCGACATGTACGAGGCCGTGAGTGGTGCGCGCATGCATGCGGCGTATTTCCGCCCGGGCGGCGTCTATCGCGACCTGCCGGACACCATGGCCCAGTACCAGGCCAGCAAGGTGCGCAATGCCAAGGGTGTGGCGCGGCTCAACAGCAACCGCCAGGGTTCTTTGCTCGATTTCATCGACGACTTCACGCAGCGTTTCCCGGCCTGCATGGACGAGTACCACACGCTGCTGACCGAAAACCGGATCTGGAAGCAGCGCACCGTGGGTATTGGTGTCGTCACGCCGGAGCGGGCGCTTAACCTGGGCTTCACCGGTCCGATGCTGCGCGGGTCGGGCATCGAATGGGATCTGCGCAAGAAGCAGCCTTACGAGATTTATGGCCAGCTGGAGTTCGATATCCCGGTAGGCAGGACCGGCGACGTCTACGACCGTTATCTGGTTCGTATGGAGGAGATGAAGCAGTCCAATCGCATCATCCGGCAGTGTGTGACCTGGCTGCGCGCCAATGCGGGGCCGGTGATCACCGACAACCACAAGATTGCGCCGCCGAGCCGCGAGTCCATGAAGACCAACATGGAAGAGCTGATTCACCATTTCAAACTGTTCACCGAAGGTTTCCCGGTGCCCGAGGGCGAGGCATATGCAGCGGTCGAACACCCGAAAGGCGAGTTCGGCATCTATATCGTCAGCGATGGTGCGAACAAGCCCTATCGCCTGAAGATCCGGCCGCCCGGATTTGCCCACCTGGCCGCCATGGACGAGATGTCGCGCGGCCACATGATTGCCGACGCGGTTGCGATCATCGGCACCATGGATATCGTATTTGGGGAGATTGACCGATGATCTCGGAAGCCGTCAAAGCGCGCTTTGCTCCGGAAGTTGCGAAGTACCCGGCAGACCAGAAGCAGTCTGCCGTCATGGCATGTCTTGCCATCGTCCAGCAGGAACTGGGCCATGTGAGCGTAGAGAGCGAGCAGGTGGTGGCCGACTATCTGGGCATGGCCCCGATCGCCGTGCATGAGGTGACCACCTTCTACAACATGTACAACCAGCGCCGGCTGGGCAAATTCAAGCTCAACGTGTGCACCAACCTGCCGTGCCAGTTGCGCGATGGTGCGGTGGCCTTGAAACATCTGGAAGAAAAGCTCGGCATTCACATGGGCGAGACCACGCCGGACGGCCTGTTCACCTTGCAGCAAAGCGAATGTCTGGGCGCCTGCGCCGATTCGCCGGTGATGCTGGTCAACGACCGCACAATGTGCAGCTTCATGAGCAATGACAAGCTCGACCAGCTGGTCGATGGCCTGCGGGCGACGGAGGGCAAATGAGCACCGCACGGCCGCCCGAAGGTGCTGAGCACCGCAGCTCGCAGAGCGAAGGTACTTCAATGACGGCGGCTGACAAGGTGCTGGCGCAGTTCCAGTCCAGTGGTGCCGAGAGCTGTTTTCATGGTCGGCATATCGAACCCCAGATCTACGCCGGCCTTGATGGGGCCAATTGGCATCTGGCGCAGTACCAGGCGCGTGGCGGCTACGAGGCTCTGCGCAAGATCCTCGGGCAGGATGGCGGTGAAGGCCTCACCCCCGATCAGGTGGTGGCCACCGTCAAGGAATCGGCATTGCGCGGTCGTGGCGGCGCAGGTTTCCCGACTGGCCTCAAGTGGAGCTTCATGCCGCGCCAGTTCCCGGGCCAGAAATTCCTGGTCTGCAATTCGGACGAAGGCGAGCCCGGCACCTGCAAGGATCGCGACATCCTGCAATTCAACCCGCATATTGTCATCGAAGGCATGGCAATAGCTGGCTATGCCATGGGCATCTCGGTGGGTTACAACTACATCCACGGCGAGATCTTCCAGAGTTACGACCGGTTCGAGGCAGCGCTGGAAGAAGCGCGCGCGGCGGGCCTGCTCGGTGACAACATCCTGGGTAGCGTTTTCAGTTTCCAGTTGCATGCGGCACATGGTTTCGGCGCCTACATCTGCGGCGAGGAGACCGCCTTGCTCGAGTCGCTCGAAGGCAAGAAGGGCCAGCCACGTTTCAAGCCGCCGTTCCCGGCCAGCTTTGGTCTGTACGGCAAGCCGACAACGATCAATAACACCGAAACCTTTGCGGCGGTGCCCTGGATCATCCGAAATGGCGGCGCGGCCTATCTGGCCTGCGGCAAGCCGAACAACGGCGGCACCAAGATCTATTCCATCAGCGGCGACGTCGAACGTCCCGGCAATTACGAGATTCCCATGGGCACCCCGTTTGCCACCTTGCTCGAACTTGCCGGTGGCGTGCGCGGCGGACGCAAGCTCAAGGCCGTGATCCCGGGCGGATCTTCGTCGCCGGTGCTGCCGGCCGACATCATGATGCAATGCACGATGGATTACGACTCCATCGCCAAGGCGGGCTCGATGCTGGGTTCGGGCGCTCTGATCGTCATGGACGAAACACGTTGCATGGTGAAGTCGCTGCAGCGACTGAGCTATTTCTACATGCACGAGTCGTGCGGTCAATGCACGCCGTGCCGTGAAGGTACGGGCTGGTTGTCGCGCATGGTGGACCGAGTCGAGACCGGCCACGGCCGCGCCAGCGACATGGATCTGCTCGACTCGGTGGCGGACAACATTCAGGGTCGCACGATCTGCGCACTCGGAGATGCCGCGGCGATGCCGGTGCGCGCCATGATCAAGCATTTCCGCCACGAATTTGAACACCATGTAGAGCACAAGACCTGCATGGTCCCTGCCTATGTTTGATACCCGAATGCGTTTCACTGCCCCGGGGTCGGCAAAGGCCGGTCGTCTGAACAGGTAAAAGAAGATGGTAGAAATCGAACTCGACGGCAAGAAGGTCGACATCGTCGAAGGCAGCATGATCATGCATGCGGCCGACAAGGCGGGCACCTATATTCCGCATTTTTGCTATCACAAGAAGCTCAGCATCGCGGCCAACTGCCGCATGTGCCTGGTCGACGTCGAGAAGATGCCCAAGCCGATGCCGGCCTGCGCGACGCCGGTGTCGCAGGGCATGATCGTGCGCACCAAGAGCCCCAAGGCGATCAAGGCGCAGCAGTCGGTGATGGAGTTTTTGCTCATCAACCACCCGCTCGATTGCCCGATCTGCGATCAGGGCGGCGAGTGCCAGTTGCAGGATCTGGCCGTTGGATACGGCGCATCATCGTCGCGCTACGAGGAAGAAAAGCGCGTCGTGTTCCACAAGGATGTAGGCCCGCTGGTCTCGATGGAAGAGATGTCGCGTTGCATTCATTGCACGCGCTGCATTCGTTTCGGCCAGGAGGTGGCCGGCGTGATGGAGCTGGGCATGTCGCACCGCGGAGAACACGCCGAGATCGAAACCTTCATCGGTCAGTCGATCGACTCCGAACTCTCGGGCAACATGATCGACATCTGTCCGGTCGGCGCACTCACGAGCAAGCCGTTCCGTTACAGCGCCCGCACCTGGGAGTTGTCGCGTCGCAAGTCGGTAAGTCCGCACGACGCGACTGGCGCCAATCTGGTGGTTCAGGTCAAGAACAACAAGGTCATGCGCGTGGTTCCGTTCGAGAACGAAGCCGTCAACGAATGCTGGATTGCCGACCGTGACCGTTTTTCCTACGAAGCGCTCAATGGCCCCGAGCGCCTGCTCAAGCCGATGATCAAGCACGGTGGCGCCTGGCAGGAAGTCGAATGGCAAGTGGCCCTGGAATACGTGGCCAACGGACTCAAGCAGATCAAGGCCGACCATGGCGCTGCCAGGATCGGCGCTTTGGTCAGCCCGCACAGCACACTCGAAGAGCTGACCCTCACCGCCGCTCTGGTGCGCGGCCTGGGCAGCGAGAACATCGACTACCGAATGCGCAACGCCGAGTTCCCTGCGAGCAACAAAGTGCGCTGGCTGGGCATGCCGATTGCCGACCTGTCGCTGCTGCAGCGCGTATTGGTCGTGGGCTCCAACCTGCGCAAGGACCATCCTTTGATGGCCCAGCGTATCCGACAGGCCGTGCGCCATGGTGGCAAGGTCAGCCGCATCGTGGGTGCGGCATACGACTGGGCGATGCCGGTAGCGCATTCGATGGAAGTGGCTTCGGGCGAGTGGGGCCAGGCGCTGGCAGATATTGCCGCTGCAGTAGCCGCCGAAAAAGGTGTGTCTGCACCCGCAAATGGGTCGGCAACCGAGACTGCGCTGGCGATCGCCCGCGCGCTGATGGGTGGCGAGCGCAAGGCGGTGCTGCTGGGCAATGCCGCAGCCCACCATGCCAAGGCATCGAGCCTGTTGGCGCTGGCGAACTGGATTGCCGATCACACCGGCGCCAGCGTCGGATACCTGACCGAGGCTGCCAATACGGTGGGCGCCCAGCTGGCCGGTGCAGTCCCCGGTGAAGGCGGTCAACATGCGGGACAAATGCTCGCCGGTGGCCTGCAGGCGGCACTGCTGCTCAACACTGAACCCGAATTCGATTCGGCGGCAGGTGTTGCGGCCACTGCCGCGCTGGGGGCCGGTGCCATGGTTGTGACGCTCAGCCCGTTCAAGGCCAACATGGCTTTCAGCGACGTGTTGTTGCCAATCGCACCTTTCACCGAAACGCCTGGCACTTTTGTCAGCGCCGAAGGTCGGGTGCAGAGTTTCCACGCGGTGGTGAAGCCGGCGGGCGAAACGCGTCCGGCCTGGAAGGTGTTGCGCGTATTGGCCAACATGCTCGAGCTGCCGGGGTTCGAATTTGATTCGGCGCGCGACATACTCGTCACCTTGGGTCTGGAACCCGTCGACAATCTGGCCTGGGTGCCGGCAGACAAGCTGGGCAACCAGACCTCGGCGGCCATCGACCTGACTGCAGCCGCGGTCGAGCCGGTTGCCGCGTCGATCTACCAACTCGACAGCATCGTGCGCCGCGCACCGGCCCTGCAGCTGACAGCCGACGCCCGACCGGCGATCAGAACCGCAGTTGCAGCTTTATCTGCAGAGGCCCTGGCATGATCGACCAGATTCACGCTACCGGGCTCGGATTGCTGGCCGCGCCCTGGTGGACAGCGGTCGCATGGCCGATTCTGTGGACTTTGATCAAGATTGTGGTGGTGGTGGCACCCCTGATGGGTGCCGTGGCGTACCTGACGCTGTGGGAGCGCAAGTTCCTGGGCTGGATGCAGGTGCGGATCGGCCCCAATCGGGTCGGACCCTGGGGCATGTTGCAGCCAATCGCGGATGCGCTCAAGTTGCTGACCAAGGAAATTCTGGTGCCGACCGCAGCCAGCAAAGGCCTCTTTGTGCTTGGCCCGGTGTTGACCATCATGCCCGCCATGGCGGCGTGGGCGGTGATCCCGTTCGGACCCGACGTGGCCTTGGCCAACATCAACGCCGGATTGCTGTTCGTGATGGCGATCACGTCGATGGAAGTTTACGGTGTTGTGATCGCCGGCTGGGCGTCAAACTCCAAGTATTCCTTCCTGGGGGCCATGCGCGCATCGGCGCAGATGGTCAGCTACGAGATCGCCATGGGCTTTTGCCTGGTGGTCGTGTTGATGGTTTCGGCGAGCATGAACCTCACCGATATCGTGACCGGGCAGGGCAAGGGGCAGTTTGCAGACATGGGATGGAACTTCCTGTCCTGGAACTGGTTGCCGTTGTTGCCGATTTTTGTCGTCTACATCATTTCGGGCATGGCCGAGACCAACCGCCACCCGTTCGACGTTGTGGAAGGCGAAGCGGAAATCGTCGCCGGCCACATGGTCGAATACTCGGGCATGTCGTACGCGATGTTCTACTTGGCCGAATACGCCAACATGTGGCTGATCTCCATCTTGGCGGCCATCATGTTCCTGGGCGGCTGGATTTCCCCGGTTGCAGCGCTCGATTTCATTCCGGGCTGGATCTGGCTCGGTATCAAAACCTTCGTCGTGGTCAGCCTGTTCATCTGGGTGCGCGCCACATTCCCGCGTTTTCGCTATGACCAGATCATGCGCCTGGGCTGGAAGATCTTCATTCCCGTCACGCTGGTCTGGCTGGTCGTGGTGGGGGGCTGGATGCAGACCTCCTTCAATATCTGGAAGTAAGACGATGACCACAGTCACATCCACCTCCGCTGGCAGCCACACGGCTGCACCGTTTTCCGTCAAGGACTTCCTCTCGAGCTTTCTGCTGCTCGAGTTGTTCAAGGGCATGGCAGTGACCGGGCGCTATCTGTTCCGGCGCAAAGTCACGATCCAGTTCCCGGAAGAGAAGACGCCGTCGAGCCCGCGCATGCGAGGTCTGCACGCCTTGCGCCGATACGAAAACGGCGAAGAGCGTTGCATTGCCTGCAAATTGTGCGAAGCGGTGTGTCCTGCTCTGGCCATCACGATCGAGTCGGACAAGCGTGCCGATGGTTCGCGTCGTACCACGCGATATGACATCGACCTGACCAAGTGCATCTTCTGCGGCTTCTGCGAGGAAAGCTGCCCGGTCGATTCGATCGTCGAGACCCATGTCGTCGAATACCACGGAGAAAAGCGCGGCGACCTGTATTTCACCAAGGAAATGCTGCTCGCCGTCGGTGACCGCTACGAGGCTGACATTGCACAGCGCCGCGCTGCAGATGCGAAATACCGCTGAAGCGGTGCGAGAAAGATAAAGCCCGCCATGGATGTCAAAGCCGGACTGTTTTACGTTTTTGCCGCGTTGCTGCTGTTTGCCGCCTTTAGGGTGGTGACCGCACGCAATCCGGTACATGCTGCCCTTTACCTGGTCTGGGCGTTTGTCCAGGCGGCCATGATCTGGTTGTTGCTGCGCGCAGAGTTCCTCGCCATGGCCCTGGTGCTGGTGTATGTTGGCGCGGTGATGGTGTTGTTCCTGTTTGTCGTGATGATGCTGGACATCAACTTCGACAGCATCCGTCAGGGCTTCTGGCGCCATTTCCCGTTGGCTGGCGTGATCGGTGTGGTCATCGCGCTGGAGATGTCGGCTGTACTGTTCGCCGGTTTCCGCCTGGCAGAACCCAAGGCGATGCAGAGTGTGGTTCAGTCGGCCGCTGGTCAGGCGTCGAACACGCGCGATCTGGGTATCTTGCTTTACACCGAATATGTATATCCGGTGCAGATTGCTGCCGTGATTCTGCTGGTGGCGATCATCGCGGCCATCGCCCTGACCTTGCGCGAGCGCAAGGACAGCAAACATATCGGTGTGGATGCGCAGGTGCGTGTGCGTGCCAAGGACCGCCTGCGGGTCGTGCAGATCGACGCAACCCAGGCGGCGAAGCCCATGCCTGCTGCGGCCGACGCAAGCGCCGGTGCGCAGGGGGAGAAAAAGGCATGACTTTGACACTGGGTCACTTTCTGACACTGGGCGCGATCCTGTTCGCGCTGTCGGTGATCGGCATCTTTCTCAATCGCAAGAACCTGATCATCCTGTTGATGGCCATCGAACTGATGCTGCTGGCCGTGAACATGAATTTTGTTGCGTTCTCCTATTACCTGGGTGACATGCGGGGTCAGATCTTCGTGTTCTTCATCCTGACCGTTGCAGCGGCCGAGTCAGCGATCGGACTGGCGATCCTGGTGCAGTTGTTCCGCAACAAGTCCAGCATCAATGTGGACGAACTCAATTCGCTCAAGGGCTGATGAACACCATGAGCCAAACCCTTTCAGCCTCCACGCTGCTCACCGTAGCACTGGCACCCCTGGTAGGGGCTGCCATCGCCGGTATCTTCGGCACCGCATTCGGCGGCAACCGCATCGGCCGGCGCGTCAGCCACAGTCTGACGATCGGCGGCGTGTTGCTCTCGTTCCTGCTGTCCGTCGGCGTTTTACGCGACGTCGTGCAGCATGGCGCCCGCTTCGATGAAACCCTCTATACCTGGATGCAGGTCGGCGCGCTGAAGATGGAGATCGGCTTTCTCGTCGATGGCCTGACGGCGATGATGATGTGTGTCGTGACCTTTGTCTCGCTGATGGTGCACCTGTACACCATCGGGTACATGAAGGATGACGAAGGTTACAACCGCTTTTTCGCCTACATCAGTTTGTTCACGTTCTCGATGCTGATGCTCGTCATGAGCAACAACCTGCTGCAGTTGTTTTTCGGCTGGGAAGCGGTCGGTCTGGTGTCCTACCTGCTGATCGGCTTCTGGTTCAACAAGCCCACGGCCATCTTCGCGAACATGAAGGCCTTCCTGGTCAATCGTGTTGGCGATTTCGGCTTCATCCTGGGCATCGGCCTGATCGTGGCCAATGCCGGCACGCTGAACTATGCCGAAGTCTTTGCGTTGTCCGGTGAGTTGGGGACCATGGCGTTCCCTGGCACTGACTGGATGCTGATCACCGTCATCTGCATCTGCCTGTTCATCGGCGCCATGGGCAAATCCGCACAGTTTCCGCTGCATGTCTGGTTGCCCGATTCGATGGAAGGCCCTACGCCCATTTCCGCCCTGATCCACGCCGCGACCATGGTCACGGCCGGCATCTTCATGGTCGCGCGCATGTCGCCGCTTTTCGAACTCAGCGACACCGCATTGAACTTCGTGCTGATCATTGGCGCGATCACCGCCTTGTTCATGGGTTTCCTTGGCATCATCCAGAACGACATCAAGCGAGTTGTTGCCTATTCGACGCTGTCCCAGCTCGGCTACATGACGGTGGCGCTGGGGGCATCGGCCTATTCGGTGGCGGTGTTCCACCTGATGACGCACGCATTCTTCAAGGCCCTGCTGTTTCTCGCGGCCGGCTCGGTCATCATGGGCGTACACCACAACCAGGACATCCGCTGGATGGGCGGCCTGCGCAAGTACATGCCCATCACCTGGATCACCGCCTTGCTGGGTTCGCTGGCACTGATCGGCACGCCGCTGTTCGCTGGCTTCTACTCCAAGGACAGCATCATCGAAGCGGTGCACTTCAGCAACCTGCCCGGCGCCGGATTCGCCCATTTCGCGGTGCTTGCAGGCGTGTTCATCACCGCGTTTTATTCGTTCCGGATGTATTTCCTGGTGTTCCATGGCAAGGAGCGCTTCGACCAGAATCCCGATGCGCACCACGACGACCATCACGACGATCACGCTCACCATGGCACGCACGACAAGCCCCACGAGTCGCCCTGGGTCGTCACCGTTCCGCTGATCCTGTTGGCGATTCCCTCGGTGATCATCGGCTACATGACGATCGAGCCCATGTTGTTCGGCGACTTCTTCAAGGATGCGGTGTTCGTCAATGCGGCCCTGCATCCGGCAATGGCCGAACTGGCCAAGATCTTCCATGGCCCGATGGCGATGGCCAGCCACGCGCTGAGCACCGCACCGTTCTGGCTGGCGCTGGCCGGGGTCGTGTCGTCGTATTACATGTACATGGTCAATCCGGCCTTGCCTGCGGCGATCAAGAAGCGATGCATGCCGATCTACACACTGCTCGAGAACAAGTACTACATGGACTGGTTCAACGAAAATGTCCTCGCCCGCGGCGCGCGGATGCTTGGCACCGGGCTGTGGAAGGGTGGCGATCAGGCGCTCATCGATGGCGCGCTTGTCAACGGCTCCTGGAAAGTGGTCAGTTGGATTTCGCGTCTGGTACGCCGGCTGCAGTCGGGCTACTTGTACCACTATGCCCTGTCGATGATCCTGGGCGTGTTTGTCCTGATGACGTATTTCGTCTGGCGCAGTTAGCAGCGTAGGAGAAGAATAAAAATGGGATTGCTGAGCCTGGCCATCTGGACACCGATTGCGTTCGGCGTCGCGTTGCTGGCGTTGGGCCGTGAAGAACACGCGCCTGTCGTCCGTTGGATTGCGCTGATCGGGGCCTTTGTCAGCCTGATGGTCACACTGCCGCTGTATGGCAGTTTCGAACTCGGAACTGCCGCGATGCAGTTTGTCGAGAAGGCTCCTTGGATAGAGCGATTCAACGTCAACTACCACCTGGGCGTTGACGGTATCTCCTTGTGGCTGGTACTGCTCACCGCGTTCATCAACCTGGTCGTCGTCATTGCCGGCTGGGAGGTCATCACCAAACGCGTGAACCAGTACATGGGCGCGTTCATGATCCTCAGTGGCCTGATGATCGGGGTCTTCTGCGCTCTCGATGGCCTGCTGTTCTACGTGTTCTTCGAGGCCACGCTGATCCCGATGTACCTGATCATCGGTATCTGGGGCGGACCGAACAAGATTTACGCGGCGTTCAAGTTCTTCCTGTACACCCTGCTCGGTTCGCTGCTGCTGCTCATCGCGCTGATCTACCTGTACACCAAGTCGGGCGGCAGTTTTGATCTGATGACCTGGTACGAACTGCCACTGGATGGCCGCTCCCAGACACTGATCTTCTTTGCGTTCCTGGCGGCATTCGCGGTCAAGGTGCCGATGTGGCCGGTGCATACGTGGTTGCCCGACGTGCACGTCGAGGCGCCTACCGGCGGCTCCGCGGTGCTGGCGGCGATCATGCTCAAGCTCGGTGCCTACGGTTTCCTGCGTTTCTCGATGCCGATCGCACCCGATGCCGCACACGAGTGGGCCTGGCTGATGATCGCCTTGTCGCTGGTCGCCGTTATTTATGTGGGCCTGGTCGCCATCGTGCAGACCGATATGAAAAAGCTGGTCGCCTATTCTTCCGTGGCCCACATGGGCTTCGTGACGCTTGGCTTCTTCATCTTCGACGACCTGGGTATGGCCGGCGGCATCGTGCAGATGATCGCCCACGGCTTTGTCTCCGGTGCCATGTTCCTGTGCATCGGTGTGTTGTATGACCGCGTGCATTCCCGCGAAATCGCCAGTTACGGCGGTGTCGTGAACACCATGCCCAAATTCGCAGCCTTCGCGTTGTTGTTTTCGATGGCCAATGCCGGCCTTCCCGGCACCGCAGGTTTTGTGGGCGAATGGATGGTCATCCTGGCCGCCGTCAAGGCCAATTTCTGGATGGGCCTGGGCGCTGCGACGGCACTTATTTTTGGCGCAGCCTACACCTTGTGGATGTTCAAGCGCGTTTACCTGGGGCCTGTGACCAATGACGACGTCAAGGGCCTTGCCGACATCAACGCGCGCGAGTTCGTGATGTTGTCGCTGCTGGCCATTGCCGTGTTGTACATGGGCGTCTATCCCAGGTTATTTACTGACGTGATGGACAGCTCGATTGCCGAATTGCTCAAGCACGTTGCGATGACCAAGTTGAATTGAGAGATCCGCAACCATGATTGACAACTACAGCTGGATCACGGTTTACCCCGAAATCGTCCTGTTGGCGCTTGCCTGCGTCATAACCCTGGTCGACCTGGGCGTGAAGAGCCGCGGCCGTACGCTGACCTACGCCTTGACCATGATCACGCTGGCTGTGGTCGCCATCATGCAGGCGGAATACGCCCTGAGCGGCCTGAACCAATACGGTTTCAGCAAGATGGTTGTGAGTGACCAGATGGGCAACTGGCTCAAGTGTTTTGCCACTTTGGCCGTGATGGTGACGTTGGTATACGGGCGCCCCTACGCCGGCGAACGCGACATGCTGCGTGGCGGTGAACTGTTCACCTTGTCGATGTTCGGCCTGCTGGGTATGTTCATCATGATCGGTGGCAACAACTTCCTGGTCATCTACATGGGCCTGGAGTTGCTCACGCTCTCCAGTTACGCGCTGGTGGCCCTGCGCCGCGACAACATCCAGGCCACCGAGGCTGCGATGAAGTACTTCGTGCTTGGCGCCATGGCCTCGGGCTTCCTGTTGTACGGCCTGTCGATGATGTACGGTGCAACCGGCACACTCGACGTGAACCAGGTGGCCCAGGCCATTGCCACCGGCGCCATCAAGCACCAGGTGCTGGTTTTTGGCCTCGTCTTCGTGGTCGCCGGTCTGGCCTTCAAACTCGGTGTTGTGCCGTTCCATATGTGGATCCCCGACGTCTACCATGGCGCACCCACAGCGGTGACCTTGCTGGTGGGTGGTGCGCCCAAGCTTGCCGCGTTCGCCATCTTCATTCGCTTGCTGGTCGAGGGCATGTTGCCTTTGGCTGTGGATTGGCAGCAGATGCTGGCGGTACTGGCCGTGGGCTCGCTGCTGGTGGGCAACCTGGCCGCGATCGCGCAGACCAACATCAAGCGCATGCTGGCGTTTTCGACCATCTCGCAGATGGGCTTTGTGCTGCTGGGCATGATGTCGGGCGTCATCAACGGCAACAGCATTTCGTCGGCCGATGCTTATGGCTCGTCGATGTTCTATGTCATCACCTATGTGCTGACCACGCTGGCGACCTTCGGCGTCGTCATGCTGCTCTCGCGCAAGGGGTTTGAGAGCGAAGAGATCGCCGATTTCGCCGGCCTCAATCAGCGCAGTGCGCTGTATGCCGGTGTCATGGCGATCTGCATGTTCTCGTTGGCCGGTATTCCACCGATGGTGGGTTTCTATGCCAAGCTGTCGGTTTTACAGGCGCTGATCTCGTCCGGTCAGACCAGCGACATCGTACTGGCGGTGTTCGCCGTCATGATGTCGCTGGTGGGCGCGTTCTACTATCTGCGCGTGGTCAAACTGATGTACTTCGATGCACCGGTGCAGACTGCTGCCATCGAGGCCCCCATGGATGTACGTCTGGTGCTCACGGCCAATGGTGCACTGGTGTTGTTGCTCGGCCTGCTGCCTGGCGGCCTGATGGCCTTGTGCGCGCGTTCGCTCGCCAGCATGATGGCGGGCTGACCACCCGTGACGCTGCCGCGCGGGTCATCAAGCCGCGGTGACGCTCATCTGATGGAGCGCACCGTCGAGCGGCAGGAGCTTCTTGCCGGCAATTTTCTGCGGGTCCGGCGCGATACGGTGGCATTGCCCGATGGGGCCGAAGCGACGCGTGAATACGTGGTGCATCCGGGCGCGGTCATGATCGTTCCGCTGCTGACCGAGCCACAGGGCGACCTGCGTGTCGTGCTCGAGCGTCAGTATCGCCATCCGATCGGCAAGGTGATGCTCGAATTTCCGGCCGGAAAGCGCGATGGCGACGAGGACCTGCTGCTTTGCGCGAAGCGCGAATTGCGCGAGGAGACCGGTTACCGCGCCACCGAGTGGGCCCATGCCGGCACACTGCATCCGCTGATTGCCTATTCCGACGAGTTCATCGATATCTGGTTTGCCCGCGGTCTGGTCGCGGGTGAACGCGCACTGGATCCGGGCGAGTTTCTCGACGTGGTTTGCGCCACCCTGCCGGAACTTCTGCAGTGGTGCCGCGACGGCCAGGTGACCGACGGCAAGACGCTGGCCGCCTGCCTCTGGCTGCAGAATATCGCCTCCGGCGCATGGACACTGGACTGGCGTGGGGACAGCGAAGGCGCTATGGCCGGATAATCGGCGCATCATGAAAGTACTGGATCTTCATTGCGCGCAGTCGCACGGATTTGAAGGCTGGTTCGGGTCCGAGGACGACTTCACCAGCCAGATGGCCCGTGGATTGGTGACGTGCCCGATGTGTGGCGACACCACCATTACCAAGAAGCTCAGTGCGCCGCGTTTGAACCTGGGTCATGCGCGCGCGCCCGGCGCGGCCGAGCAAGCGCCGGAAAAGACGACCCGGCAGGACGTCGTGGCGACGACGGACTCCCATACGGCACTGCAGGCTGCCTGGCTGGGTGTCGCACGGCGAATCCTGGCCAACACCGATGACGTCGGCGACCGCTTCGCCGAAGAGGCCCGAAAGATCCACTACGGTGAGGTCGCGCAGCGCGGCATACGCGGCAAGGCGTCTGCCGCACAGACCGAGGCGCTGGCCGATGAAGGTATCGAGGTGATGCAACTGGCTTTGCCGGATGCGCTCAAGGGACCGATGCAGTAGCGATAGACAACCCGCAGGGATCCACATGGCGAGACAACTGATCAGTTCCGGGTCCAGTTTCGAATCCGACATCGGCTACAGCCGGGCGGTGCGGCAAGACCCCTGGGTATTTGTGTCCGGCACGACCGGCTTCGACTACACGACGATGACGATACCGGACAGTGTGCAGGCCCAGACCGAGCAATGTTTGCGCAACATCGTGTCGGCTCTTGAGGCGGCGCAGGCCACGATGGCCGATGTGGTCCGCGTCACCTATGTGTTGCCACACGCCGCCGACTTTCCGAAATGCTGGCCGGTGCTGCAGAAGTACTTTGGCGATGTGCGCCCGGCGGCGATGATGATCTCTGCGGGCCTGGCGGACCCGCGCATGTTGATTGAAATCGAGGTCACCGCACTCAAACAGGGGGCGTGATCCGCGCGCCCTGATCCGGCGTCACTGCCGGCGAGCGCAGGCCAGCGCCACGCCTGTTCAGGCGACGAACTGCAGTTCCGCCAGGCGTGCGTAGACGCCGCCACGCGCGACCAGGTCGGCGTGCGTGCCTTGCTCGACGATGCGAGACTGATCCAGCACGATGATCCGGTCCGCCTTTTGCACGGTAGCGAGCCGATGTGCAATTACCAGCGTGGTGCGCCCCTGCATGGCGCTTTCCAGTGCAGCCTGCACCATGCGTTCGCTTTCCGCGTCCAGCGCACTGGTCGCTTCGTCGAGCAACAGCAGCGGTGGGTTCTTGAGCATGGCGCGCGCGATGGCAATACGCTGACGCTGACCGCCGCTCAGGCGCACGCCACGCTCACCCAGGAAGGTGTCGTAAGCCTCGGGCAGGCGGTTGATGAACTCGTCGGCAAAGGCGGCGTGCGCAGCCGCCTTGACATCTTCGTCGCTGGCCTGGGGCTTGCCGTAACGGATGTTTTCCATTGCGTTGGCCGAGAAGATCACCGCATCCTGCGGCACGATGCCGATGTGCTGGCGCAACTCTGCCAGTGTCAGATCACGGGTCGGTACGCCATTGAGCGTGATGCTGCCCTGCTGCGGGTCATAAAAGCGCAGCAGCAACTGGAATACGGTGCTCTTGCCGGCGCCGCTGGGACCCACCAGTGCGACAGTCTCACCGGGCCCCACGTTCAGCGAGAAATCGGTCAAGGCAGGATGCTCGGGCCGCGACGGGTAGCAGAACTGCGCGTGCGCGAATACCAACGTGCTGCCCGCTGCTGCATCCGGTGCGCTGCGGGGCTGGTCTGGGTTGCGGATCGGCGACTGCGTGTCGAGAAGTTCCATCAGCCGCTCGGTCGCTCCGGCGGCACGCAGCAGGTCGCCATACACCTCGCCCAGTACCGCGAAGGCGCTGGCCAGGATGATGACGTACACCACGGTCTGGCCCAGATGGCCCGCCGAGATGCGGCCGGCCATGACGGCCTCTGTGCCCTGGTATAAACCCCACAACAAGGCGGCCGATGTGGCGATGATGATGAAGGCCACCAGCACCGAGCGGGCGCGCGAGCGGCGCACCGCGACCTTGAATGCGTTTTCCGTCGAGTTGTCGAAGCGGCGCGCCTCGCGGTCTTCGGCGACATAACTCTGCACCACCGGAATCGCGTTGAGCACTTCGGCTGCAATCGCGCTGGAGTCGGCCACCCGGTCCTGGCTGGCGCGCGAGAGTTTGCGCACGCGCCGGCCATACCACACGCTGGGTACCACGATCGCGATCAGCATGCCCAGCACCTGCACCATCACGTAGGGGTTGGTCCAGATCAGCATCGCCAGCGCGCCGATGCCCATGACCAGATTGCGCAGGCCCATGCTCAGCGATGAACCCACGACGGTCTGCACCAGCGTGGTGTCGACGGTGAGGCGACTGAGCACCTCGCCGGTTTGCGTGGTCTCGAAGAACTCCGGGCTCTGGCGCAGCACATGGCTGTATACGGCATTGCGCAGATCGGCCGTGACGCGCTCGCCCAGCCAGCTGACCATGTAAAAGCGGCCGGCAGAGAAAATACCGAGCGCGAACGCCACCAAGAACAGGTCGACAAAATGTTCGCGCAAGGCCATTACGCGGCTGCCGTTGTCGGGGGCGCTGACCGCGGCGCCAGCGGCACCACCCAACAGACCGCCGTCGATCAGGCTGCGCAGCGCGAGCGGAAACACCAGCGTGGTCACGGCGGCCAAGACCAGGAACAGACCTGCCAGCAGGATGCGGCCGCGGTAGGGGCGTAGAAACGGGCCCAGGCCCGACAGTGATCGCGGGGAGGGCGCCTTGGCGCGTTCAGTCGTCATGCAGGATTGGAGTTGGAACTGGCTTGGAAAATTCGCAGGGCACCGGGCGGAGAGAACGCCGCCGCCGTGCACGCGTGGATGCCATTGTCGGTCATGGCGACGCCGGGGCGTCTGTCCTGCGTGCGAGCTACAGAACCAGGGGCTTGGCGTATCCGGTCATCTCCAGATAACCACGGCCCACGTGCTGTCGCTGGCTGTCGAACAGATCACAAAGTCCTTCCCAGTAGATGGCGCCAGTGGAGTTGCGGCTGTCCAGCTCCTGGTCGTCAAGCAGGGCGCGCAGCACATAATTCTCTGCCGGGGTGCGCAACAGCCACTCCACCGGATAAGTGGTCTGGGTGCGCGGGCTCTTCCAGCACGCACCGGTTGGAACACCGTCTCGCCGCGCGCAAAGACATAGGGCTGGATGCCGTCGTTGAGCTTGGGGTGGCGAAACGAGCCACCATCCCACAGTGTCGTACCCGCTTTGTCGCGCAGGCGAAACGCTGTCAGTGCGCTGCCGTCGAACAGATTGATGCCGATCCAGTCCCAGCCGACGGCCTGGGGATCGAGCAGGCTGTCGCTCCATTCATGGTCCAGCCAGGCAGCGCCATTCACGGGCGTGAACTTGTTGCTGTCGACCCCGCGTGCGCCGGCGCCCGCCACGGCCGTTCGTTGGCCGGCTATGCCGATACGGCCTTCGAAGGCTAGTTGCGGATGGCTGTAGTAGTAGCTGGCCTGCGCCGGCTGCGGGCCCTTGCGCGACCAGCCCTGGTCACCCTGCAACAGCACCGGCATCGTCGCGGAAAAGTCGAGCTCAAGCGAGAAACCATCGGCGAGTATCCGGGCCTCGTAGCGGTTGCTGCGCCGTACCAGGCTCCAGTCGCGAAGCCGTATGTCCAGGTCCTGCTCGGACGCCTGCGCGACGCCGAATCCCTGGCGTGCGATGCGCTGGTCGTGCATAAAGCGCCGGCTCGTCACGTCGCTCAGCGCGGCATGCGCGAAAAGCAACTGGCGCGCAGCGAATTTCGAGGCCATCTGTTGTGTCGCCTCGATCCGGGTGCGAAAGAATGTCAGTTGAAAACCGTAAACCCGTTCATCTGCGCCGACCCGCGTGTGGCCGGTGATGTACCACCACTCGATGCGCGTTTGGGGGTGGCTGCCGTGGTCGCGCGGGAAGGTTGGCACGCGTCGTTCGGACGACGATGGTGCGACCGTGCCGGGCGTCGCCGCCACGCCGATTGTCGGGGCCAAGCTACCGAGCAGCAGCTGGCGGCGCAATGTATTGATGGTGGGCAAAGGCATTCGCCGTTTCATTGACTGATTGTGGCCGCGATCGTTGTACCGCACCGCGACCGGGACTTGCGCTCTGCCAGAATGGGGTGATGGCTTATCAATACCTGCTGCTCGAGCATGATGGACCGGTTGCGACGATTACGTTGAACCAGCCTGACAAACGCAATGCCTTGTCGTTGGAGGTGATGCACGAACTGACGCATGCGTTGCAAAGCGTTGCACGCAGCGACGCGCTGGGTCTCATCCTCGCTGCCAATGGTCCGGTATTCAGTGCCGGCCATTCCTTCACCGACCTGGCCGGCGCCACATCCGAACATGCGCAAACCTTGTTCGACACCTGCACGGCGATGATGGATACGGTGCAGGCCATGCCGCAACCGGTGGTGGCGCGGGTGCACGCGCTCGCCACCGCAGCCGGTTGTCAGCTGGTGGCGACCTGCGACATGGCCGTTGCCGCCGATACGGCATCGTTTGCGATTCCCGGTGGCAAGGGTGGCATGTTCTGCCATACGCCGTTGGTGGCCGTGGCGCGCAGTATCGGGCGCAAACGCGCGCTGGAGATGGCGATGACCGGTGACGCCATTGACGCAGCCACCGCCGCCGACTGGGGCCTGATCAACCAGGTCGTGCCTGCGGCGCAGCTGCAAGCCGCCACGCTGGACCTGGTGCGACGCGCTACCCGGGGCAGCGCCGGCTCCAAGGCGCTGGGCAAACAGGTGTTCTACCGCCAGATCGGCCTGCCGCAAGACCCAGCCTACCAAGTCGCGGGCGACGCGATGGCCGCCGCGGCAATGTCGCCGGATGCGCAGGAAGCATTTGCGGCGTTTCTGGGCAAGCGGGAGGCGGGGTATCGGGCGCAGTGAGAACGCTTGTTGGCCGTGGGCTCAAACCGCCACGGTGTAATTCAGCGTCATGCGTCCTCCATCCACAACCACGATTTCGCCGGTGACATAACTGGCCGCATCACTGGCCAGCCATGCCACGACGTCTGCCACCTCCGAAGGCTCACCAAGGCGCTGCAGGGGTGTGCGGCTCATGACCTTGACGCGTGCTTCCTCGGTAGCCAGCACGGCCTTGATGGCCATTTCGGTGGCAATGGTGCCGGGCGCTACGGCGTTCACCCGTATGCCTTTGTCGGCCAGTGCCAGCGACATGACGCGCGTGAGCTGGTTGATGCCGCCCTTGCTGATGTTGTAGCTGGCGATTGTGGGAATGGTCACGGTCGCGTTCACGGAACTCATGTTGACGATACTGCCGCTCCCTTGCGCGGCCATCACCCTTGCCACGGCCTGGCCCATCAGGAAAGCGCCCTTGATATTGACGCGCATGACTGCATCGAAATCGACCTCGCTGACCTCCAGAAAATCGGCGGCACGCAGGATGCCGGCATTGTTGACCAGCACATCGATGCGCTGGTGCTGTCTGACAGTCTGCGCCACCAGGGCATCGACCTGGGCCTTTTCGCCTACATCGCAAGTGACGAAAGTCGCATCCAACTCGTTGGCCAGGGTCTGGCCGCGTTGCGAGTCGAGGTCGGCGATCATCACCTTGGCACCTTCTGCGGCGAAGCGGCGTGCGCAGGCTTCGCCAATTCCCTGCGCGCCTCCGGTGACGATGACCACGCGTCCTGCATGGCCGAAAGAGATGGTTCTGGATGGATTGGACATGGCGTTTCTCTCGCTTGTGGGTCGTAGGCTAAGCTCGGTGTCTTGATTATCCGGTGCACGATCGTGTGCCGATCCTTGAAAGCTCAACAGTGGACACCTCCGCTTCAGATTTCCCCTCGATAGGCGCCATCCGTGCCCAGCGCGCGCGGCTTGGCGAGCGCATCCTCACCACGTCGGTCCGCCAACTGCACGACCCGGCGCTGCTGCGTGCCGTGGGTGCGCAGACCCGTGTCTGGCTCAAGGAAGAGTTGTTTCAGCACACCGGCAGCTTCAAGCCACGGGGTGCGATGTCGGTGATGCTGGATATGGATCGGGCTGCACTGGCGCGTGGTGTTACCGGGGTGTCGGCTGGCAACCATGCAATCTCGCTTGCGTATTGCGCTCAGGTTCTGGGTACCAGTGCCAAGGTGGTGATGCCCCAGAACGCGAATCCGTTTCGCGTCCAGGTCTGCCGCGAACTCGGCGCCGAGATCGAGCTGGTGGACAACGTGCACCGGGCCTTTTCCCGCGTGCGCGAGATTGAGGCCGAAGAAGGCCGGGTGTTCGTGCACCCCTACGAAGGGCCCAAGACGGCGCTGGGCACCGCCACCGTCGGGCTGGAATTCATGGATCAGCTGGCGGCCGCGGGCCAGACGCCCGATGCCGTCATTGTTGCGGTCGGCGGCGGTGGCCTGAGCGCTGGCGTGGCCTGCGCCGTCAAGCAGATGCAGCCGCAAACGGCAGTGATTGCCGTGGAGCCGGAAGGCGCTGACAGCATGGCGCGCAGTTTTGCTGCGGGTTCGCCCCAATCCATTGATGCGGTGCGCACGATTGCCGATTCGCTGGGTGCGCCGCGCTGTGAGCCCTATTCGTTTGCGCTCAATCGACGGTTCGTTGACGAAGTGGTGCTTGTCAGCGACGCGCAAATCCGCGATGCCATGCGCCTGACTTTCCGGGTCGCCAAACTGGTGGTGGAGCCGGCAGGCGCCGTGGCGCTGGCGGCTCTGATGTATCCGCTGCGTCAAAGGCTCGACGGGAAAACGGTGGGACTGATCGTGTGCGGCGCCAACATCGATCCGCAAACCTACAGCACGCAGTTGTCGTCATGACCGTACTGCCGAAATTTCCATGGCCGTCAGTGTTCTAGACTTCCACGGCATCCCTGCGCTGGCTTTGTCTGCGCCCGACGGTGCACGGGCTGTCGTCACGCTGCACGGCGGGCATGTGGTGTCCTGGCGTACTGCGGGCTCGGAGCAGGAGCAGCTGTATCTGTCGCCCGCTGCGCAGTTTGGCGCGGGCAAGTCCATCCGCGGCGGCGTTCCGGTGATCTTTCCGCAGTTCTCGGATCGCGGTCGCGGCGTGCGCCATGGTTTTGCGCGTAACCGCGATTGGCAGCATGTGCCGCACGAGGGTCGTGGCGACGACGACGCCAGCGCGAAACTGGTGTTGGGCCTGGTCGACGACCTGGATAGTCGCGCTCTGTGGCCGCATGGGTTCGCGCTCGAGTTGTCGATAGGGGTGCAGCACCATACGCTGACCATGCAGTTGGCGTGCACGAACACAGGATTGGCTCCGTGGGAATTCGGCGCCGCCTTGCATACCTATCTGGCCGTGCCCGACATCGCGCTAGCGAGGCTGCACGGCCTGACCGGCGTGGACTATGAAGATTGCGTGGTCGGCGCGCACCGACGCCAGGACGCGTTGCCTGTGCAGATCACGGGTGAGGTGGACCGGGTTTACGCATCGGTCTGGCGGGGCTTGCAACTCGCCGACGCCGAATTGGCCGGCGCCCGTACCCGGACCATCACGCAAAAGGGCTTCGCCGATGTAGTGGTCTGGAACCCGGGCCCAGAGAAGTGCGCCGCGCTGGCCGACATGCCCCTTGATGGTTATCGCCATATGCTGTGTGTCGAGGCCGCGCAGGTGTGCAAGCCCATCACGCTGGAACCCGGCGCGACCTGGTCGGGGGTGCAGAACCTGTCGGTACGCGAACACGCCGTGGACCAGGAGGGCTGATGATGGATGTACTGATCTTCACGGCCTTCATCCTGATTGCGCTGGGTATCGCGCGGCGGCAATACGAGCGCAAGCGCATCGCCTTGCTGGCGTCCTACCTGGGGCGCTTCCAGATCGAGAAGCTGATGGCGACGCTGAGCGACGGTTACCTGCGTGCATTGGGTGAAGACGAGCCGCAACGCCGTCAGCAGGTGTGGGAGTTTCTGCAACCGTCCGAGCAGACCCTGGCTGAACAGTTTGACCGCTTCGCGTCCGCCATCGCTAGCGCAGACGAAGCCGACACTCGCGTGAGCACGCTGGCGATGGCGCTGCCATGGGCGGATCGACTGTTTCCGGCCGCCAGTTTCGATCTGCGCAAGGCGCTGGCGATCCACGCGCGCGGCATCCGCTCGGCGGTGCAGGACTTCGCGCACGAGTCTGCGCGGGACAGGGCCTTTCGCCTGAGTGCCGAGATGTTCCTGATGCAGCACACCTGCCATTGGTATTGCAAGTCCAAGGGAATTGCGTCCGCGCGTTTGTGGGTGCGCCACAAGACGCGCTACGAGCAGTTGCTGTCGTCCGTGGGCGCGCAGACCGCGCGGGAATACCGGGCTTTGTGGGCGCTCTGACGTCTGACGGGCAAGGCGCCGAAAGCCGCACACCGGTGCCGGTAAGCCCCCTGTCAGGCCCGGACCATTGCGGGTAATATGCTGGATGAATCAACAGCCCTTCTATCCGACCTGTGCGACGCCATCGTGGCCTGGCGCGGGTCCGACGGCAACCATGCACGACAAACCTGTGCCAGCAGCGGGCACCCGCGCCGACGCCGATAGCGCCTTGGTGTTGACTCGGGGCCACTCCCGGCGCTTGCGTGACATCCACCGCTCCGCTGGCTGGCCCAGCCACGACGCACTGGAGATCGAACTGCTGGCCTCCTGCCTGATCGAGCGGCAACGCGACCACCGCGGCAACGAGACGCTGCGCCTGACCGACACTGGCATTGCGTACCTGGCCCAGGTGTTGCAGCGCAACCGTCAGGCCTTGTCGGTCCATGATGCGCTGGTGGCCCAGGTCGCCCGCAGCCTGCTGCTGGCAGGCAGGGTCGTCTGGACCGGGTTGGCGGTGCGGGCACGCTTGCCGGCGCAGGGCGATACGGACGCGGCGGGGGACGAAGCGGATGCACGTGCGGGCGTGCACGAGGCGCTGCGGCGCGATGGCGCCGACCTGGGAGCATTCAATCTGGCGTCGGGAACGGCGAGTGAGGTCAAGGCACGCTGGAAAGTCTGCAAGCCCGACGTGTTCTCGATTCGCAACACTTCGGTGGCGGCCTATCTGCAGCCGGTGGTGCATGAGATCAAGGTCAGCCGGGCCGACCTGCTGGGCGATCTGCGCCGGCGCGACAAGCGCGACAGCTACCTCGACATTGGCGGCCAATGCTGGTATGTGCTCGGCTGTGATGTGCGGGGGCGTGCGATCGCACAGGCCGATGAAGTGCCTCTGGCGTGTGGCGTGATGCACGCCATGCGCAACGGCCGGCTGGAGGTGGCGCGCCACGCACCGGTGCGATCGGTTCCCGATCTGCCATTTGCACTGTGGATGGCATTGGCCAAATCCACGCCGCTGGCGCCTCTGGGCACCGCGGGCGATGAACTCGAACGTGACCAGGCCCCGCTGCAGGAACAACCCGTGGACGGGTCGTACACGACGTGAGCCGGCAGGCCTATGGCGCAGACGCCGTCGTGCCAGACGGGCTTGCGCCGAGCGAACCCGACGCGGCCGCCCTGTACACCGTGTCGGTGCGCAATCTGTGTGTTTTTGCGGCCAAGTGCGGCGATCTCGATCTGCGTTTCACACCGTCGCCGAGTGCCCAGCAGGGGCGTCTCGGCCATCAACGCGTGGCGCAGCGGCGCGGACCGGGCTACGAAACCGAAGTCAGCCTGGAGGGTGTGTTGCATGGCCTGCGCGTGCGGGGGCGGGCGGACGGGTTCGATCCCCACAGCCGAACTCTGGACGAGGTCAAGACCTTTCGCGGGGCGGTTGAGGCCATCGCCCCCCACCATCAACTGCTGCACTGGGCACAGGCCAAGGTATATGGCGCGCTGATCTGCGCCAGTCGAGGCATCGACAGGCTCAACCTGCGACTGGTCTATTTCAATGTGCTGGACCAGACCGAGCATCCGCTGGTGCAGCGTTGCAGCGCTGGCGAATTACAGCTGTTTCTGGACGAGCTGTGTGCGCGTTTTCTGGCCTGGGCCCATCAGGAACAGGCCCATTGCGCGCAGCGCGATGCGGCCCTGGCGCAACTGGCCTTTCCGCAATTGCCGTTTCGGCCTGGCCAGCGTGCATTGGCTGCTGCCGTCTACCGGGCGTGTCTTCAGTCGCATCCTTTGATGATGCAGGCGCCCACCGGCATCGGCAAGACCATCGGAGCCCTGTTTCCGGCCTTGCGGGCTATGCCGGTGCGCGGTACTGACAAATTGTTCTTCCTGACGGCCAAGACGACAGGCCGCCAGGTGGCGCTCGACGCATTGCGCACGCTGCGCCGTGGGACCGACAAAGCGCCAGGTGCTCAGCCGCTGCGGGTGCTGGAGCTGGTCGCGCGCAGCAAGGCCTGCGAGCATCCGGACAAGGCCTGCCATCCGGACTCCTGCCCATTGGCGCGTGGTTTCTACGACCGCCTGCCGCTGGCGCGAGAGCAGGCAGCACAAGCCGCTTGGCTCGACCAGCGCGCGCTGCGCACGCTGGCGCTGGCGCAAGGCATCTGCCCGTACTACCTCGGGCACGAAATGCTGCGCTGGAGTGATGTCGTGGTGGCCGATTACAACTACTACTTTGACCGCAGCGCCATGCTGTACGCCATGACGGTAGACAACGACTGGCGCGTTACCGTGCTGGTGGATGAGGCGCACAACCTGGTGTCCCGCGCGCGCAGCATGTACAGCGCCGAGCTGACCCATGCCGAGACACTGGTGGTGCGCGCGCAGTTGCCCGCTGCCTTGCGCTCGCGCGTCGACGAATTGCTCAACGAATGGCAGCTGCTGCAAAACAGCCAGGCCCGCGTCATGCCGGCGCGAACCTGGGAAGCCCTGCCGGCCGTGCCCGAAGCCTGGTTGCGCGCCTTGCAGAAGTTGTGCTCTGCGCTGGGTGAACACGTCAACGACCATGCCGGCGAAACCGATGCCCTCGTGTTGGCGTTTTACTTTCGCGCGCTCGCATGGGCCACGCTGGCAGAGATGTACGCCGATCATTCGTTGTGCGAGTTCGATCGCAACCCGACCGACGGCATGACCAGCCCTGTGCAAGCCGCCGACGCCTCGCAGGGTCAGCTCAAGGCGCACGGCTTCGATCCGGCGGAGGAAGCTGCGGGGCGTTTGAGTCTGCGCAATATCGTTCCAGGTCCGTTTCTGGCGCCGCGCCTGCGTGCTGCAGACGCGGTGGTGCTGTTCTCCGCCACATTGCAGCCCCAGCATTACTACAGCACGCTGCTGGGGCTGGCTGATGACACCCAGTGGCTGGACGTTCCCAGTCCGTTTCGCAGCGAACAGTTGCAGGTGCGCATCGTGCCGGTGTCGACCCGCCAAGGCGATCGTGCGGCGTCGCTCGACACGCTGGTGGCGGCGATGGCTCAGCAGTTTGCGCGCTTGCCCGGCAATTACCTTGCTTACTTCAGCAGCTTCGACTATCTGGAGCAGAGCTGTGCGCGGCTGCGTGAGTTGCATGGCGAGATCCCGGTATGGACGCAGGCACGGCAGATGGATGAACCCGCGCGGCACGATTTCCTGCGCCGCTTCGATGTGGCAGGCCAGGGCATAGCATTCGCGGTGCTCGGTGGCGTATTCGGCGAGGGCGTCGACCTGCCGGGGTCGCGCCTGATCGGCGCCTTTGTCGCCACGCTCGGCCTGCCGCAATTCGATGAAGTCAACGAGGTCATTCGCCAGCGTTTGCAGGACCTGTTTGGCCAGGGCTACGACTACACCTATGTGTATCCGGGCCTGCAAAAAGTGGTGCAGGCGGCCGGTCGGGTGATCCGCACGGAGAGCGATACCGGTTGCGTGGTGCTGCTCGATGCGCGTTACCGTGAGCCGCGCTACCGTGCCTTGCTACCGCAGTGGTGGGTGATTGACCCGCCCGGTGGTGTGCCAGGCTGATCATGCAGATCCGACATCAGACGCGCTTCGCGCCCTGATAGGCCGCCACGAATGCCGCCGCATCCTGGCGTACCGCCGCGGCGCTCTTGCCCGGCTTGTAAAGGGCCGAGCCCAGACCGAATCCAAGCGCACCTGCCGCCAGCCAGGGGCCCATGTTCAGCGGCGAAATGCCGCCTACCGGCACCATCAGCGTACCGGCAGGCAACACGGCCAGCATGGCCTTGAGCACAGCTGGCGCCGCCAACTCGGCCGGAAACAGCTTGAGCCCGTGTGCGCCTGCCTGCAGCGCGGCGAAGGCCTCGGTGGGGGTGGCGATGCCGGGCAGGCACACCATGCCCAGGTGTACGGCTTCGCGCACCACGTCGGCGTCAAAGTTCGGCGACACGATCAGTTGACCGCCGGCGGCGTGGATCTCGCGCACCTGCTGTGGCGTCAGCACCGTTCCCGCGCCCACAAGTGCCTGCGGGAATGCACCGGCCAGCTGTGCAATGCTGTCCAGCGGACGCGGCGAATTGAGTGGCACCTCGATCAGCCCGAAGCCAGATTCGGTCAGCGCCTCGCCGATCGTCGGGGCTTCGTCAGGGGTGAGACCGCGCAAGATCGCCACCAGGGGCAGGCTATGGAAATGCGCGGCGAATTTCTGGATCGGTTTCATTGTCAAGGGCTTCGTTCATCTGGCAGGTGCTGGCCCAGGGCATGCAGGCCGGCCCAGGTTGCTTCGCCGCTCATGCTGCGCGTCGCAACGCCTAGGCTATCGAATGCCAGCGCATAACGCCGGGTCAGGTTTTCCGAGCCGATCAGCATAATTTCGCCGACTGTGTCGCGCCCGTGGCTGCGCAATTCATCGCCGATCACCAGGCCGGAGAGAAAGCTGGCCAGTGGCCCTGCCGACATGCGCGACATCAGCGACAACGTGCGCGCGCCAAAAGCGTTGTGCAACAGGCTGCCGCCCTGGCCGGCGCGCGTTACACCGAGTGTGAACGCCTGCGCGTCGAATGCTGCGGTGGTATCGATGGTGCGCGCCAGCAGCGAATGCTGGCTGAGCAGGGCGAAAAATTCGCCGGTCATGAAGGTCTGGAAGGTGGTGACGCGGCCGCTCTGCACCCAGGCCCATTTGCTGTGGGTGCCGGGCAGAATGAACAGACCGTCGTTGCGGCCAGTCAGAAACATGGCGCCAAAGATCTGCACCTCTTCGCCGCGCATCACGTCAGGCACGCTGGCCAGTTGCGGCAGATCGCAGGCCTGTTCGCAGCACAGCCCGGGCACGATGGCCGTGGGCAGGCTCCATGCCGGGTCGTTGATCCAGCGCAGCTGGGCGGCCACGTCGGAAAAACCGGACGGACAGGCGCAGTAGGGCGCTTCGACCCAACCCTGCTTGCTGCCGGCCATGCCCGAGATCAGGCAGGCTCGCGCACTGCCGTGGACCCAGTCGCCGAAGCTCTCTTCGAACGCCACGGTGAAGCCGCCAGCCGGCACACTCAGGATGCCGCGCGGGAAAACGCGTTGTTCGAGCACCGTGCCGTTGGCGTCGAGACGGGCTCCGCGCAGCGCCGTTGTGCCCCAGTCCAGCGCCAACAGCGCCGTGGTGTCCGGGCCAGCTGCCGTCGCGGTCATAACACGGCAAAAACCGAGCTGCTGCGGGGCATCGGGTTCACCGCGCCAAACCCCTGCACCGACAAGGCCGCCGCGGCATTCGCATAGGCTGCAGCCTGAAACACGTCGTCGCCCTTGGCCAGGCGTGCCAGCAGGTTGCCGCAGAAACAGTCGCCAGCGCCCGTGGCATCGCGTACCGTGACATGGCGCGCAGGGATCGTGTCGCGCTTGAGCCCATCGCTGATGCGGGCGCCTTCGGAGCCGAGTTTGAGCACGACCGTGGCCGCGCCTTTTTCATGGCTCCAGTCGATGATGGCGTCCGGATCGGTCAAGCCGGTGAGCACGATCATGTCCTCCAGGCTGGGCAAAAACAGATCGCACATGGCGATAGCCTGGATGGTGTTGGCCCGGGCGCGCGCCAGAGGCCAGAGCTTGAGTCGCAGATTGGAGTCGAACGACACCAATGTGCCGGCTTCGCGTGCGGTCTCCATGGCCTCGAACGCAGTGTCGCAGGCACCTGCGGAAATCGCCAGCGAGATAGCCGACAGATGCAGATAACGGGATTCGCGGATCAGCGCCGTCGGCGTGCCGGCAAGCCACTGCGGTGTCATGCGGCTGGCGGCCGAGTCGGCGCGCAAGTAGCTGAATTCGTGGCCCTGGCTGCCATGGGTCACGAAGTAGATGCCGGTATGGCTGGCACTGGCGGTGCTGACACCGGAGGTGTTGACACCTTCCTGGCCCCACAACTGCAACAGCAGTCGGCCGAAGTTGTCTGCGCCAATGCGGGTCAGGTAGGCGGTACGGGCGCCCGCGCGGGCCGCCGCGATGGCCGCGTTGCTGGTGTCACCACCGAAGCCTTGCAGGTACTGGGCCTGGTGGGGTGTGGTCTGGTTGAATTCGACCATGGCTTCACCCAGGGACACCATGTCGAAACTTCGCGTCTGCATATTGTTCCTCTCAATGCCTGGCGCGCGCTTGCCACCGGGACGCTGCGCGCCGCCGCTGGCATGTACCGCGTTTGGCCTGACGGGCCGGGGTCTGGATGTCAGTGATTGTCGCGCGGAACAAAAGCGCCGCGTTTTCCGACCAGGAAGTCGAGGTCGACACCTTCGTCTGCCTGCAGCACATGGTCGACATACAACTTCCAGTAGCCGCTGGACAGGGGCGGCGGCGGCGCCTTCCAGGTGGACAGGCGTCGTGCCAACTCTTCGTCACTGATGTCCAGATGCAGCCTGCGATTGGCCACGTCGAGCTCGATCATGTCTCCGTTCTGCACCACGGCCAGAGGGCCGCCGGCGGCAGCTTCGGGCGCGGTGTGCAAGACCACGGTTCCGTACGCCGTGCCGCTCATGCGGGCATCGCTGATGCGCACCATGTCGGTGATGCCCTTGCGCAGCACTTTGGGTGGCAGCGGCATATTGCCGACTTCGGCCATGCCGGGGTAACCCTTGGGACCGCAGTTCTTGAGTACCAGAATGCAGGTCTCGTCCACGTCCAGCGATTCGTCGTCGATCAGGCGGTGAAATGCCTCGATGTCTTCGAACACCACGGCGCGCCCGCGGTGTTGCAGCAGCGCGGCAGTGGCGGCACTGGGTTTGATCACAGCGCCGCGCGGCGCAAGGTTGCCGCGCAATACCGCAATGCCGGCCTTCTCCATGAACGGTTTGGTCAGCGGCATGATGACGTCCGTATTGAAGTTCTCTGCGTCGGCGATGTTCTCGCCCATGGTCTTGCCGGTCACCGTGATCGCACCCTTGTGCAGGTGATCGGCGATCTCCTTCATCACTACGGGCAGCCCGCCCGCGTAGCAGAAGTCTTCCATCAGGTACTTGCCCGATGGCTGCAAGTTCACCAGGCAGTTCATTTCGCTGCCCAGCCGGTCAAAATCGTCGATCGTGAGCTTGACGCCCATGCGCCCGGCAATCGCGATCAGGTGGATCACGGCGTTGGTCGAGCCACCGATCGCGGCCAAGGTCTTGATGGCATTCTCGAAAGCCTCGCGCGTCAGAACCTTGGACAACACCATGTCCTCGTTCACCATTTCGACGATGCGCCGGCCCGACATGCGCGCCAGCACGTTGCGCCGGCCGTCGACAGCGGGGTAGGCGGCGTTGCCGGTCAGACCCACACCCAGCGCCTCGATCATGCTGGCCATGGTGCTGGCTGTTCCCATGGTCATGCAGTGACCATGGCTGCGGTGCATGCAACTCTCGGCGTCCAGGAACTGTTCGAGCTTGAGCGTGCCGGCACGCACCTGTTCACTCATGCTCCACACGCCGGTGCCCGAGCCGAGTTCCTGACCGCGCCATTTGCCGTTGAGCATCGGGCCGCCACTGACGCCGATGGTGGGCATGTCCACGCTGGCCGCGCCCATCATCAGTGCCGGCGTGGTTTTGTCGCAGCCCATCAGCAGTACCACGCCGTCGATCGGGTTGCCGCGCATGCTTTCCTCGACATCCATGCTGGCCAGGTTGCGGTACAGCATGGCCGTGGGACGCAGCAGCACTTCGCCCAGCGACATCACCGGAAACTCAAGCGGAAAGCCGCCTGCTTCGTAAACCCCGATCTTGACCTGCTCCGCGATGGCGCGAAAGTGCGAGTTGCACGGTGTGAGTTCGCTGAAAGTGTTGCAGATGCCGATCACCGGCCGACCTTCAAATTGGTCGTGCGGGATGCCCTTGCCCTTGAGCCAGCTGCGGTAGGCGAATCCATCGCGGTCCTGGCGTCCGAACCATTGTTGGCTGCGCAGCGGAGTGGTTCTTTTGGGAGGTGTTTGGCTCATGGTGTCTCGATGTAAGTGTGGGTGATGAACAGGGTTTTCCCCATGCAAATGGGTCTTGCAATCATCATATGATAAGCAGGTAAAGGCCACGGTGTAAAGCAAAACACGCGCACTCCCCGGTACGCGAAAGATGAAGGAGATCGCATTTGTCCAAGCCTGAAATACTCTCAGTCGCCAAGCTGTGGCCCCGTTACATGCAGGCGCTTGAGGAAGTGTTTGTGGTGCACGACCGCACGCATCAGCTCGAGCCGGCGCAGTTTGCCACCATCGCCCCGCGCATTCGCGCCATTGCCGGTGGCGGCGAGTCCAAGGTCGGATCGGATCTGCTGGCACAGCTGCCAGCGCTGGAGATGATTTCGATTTTTGGTGTCGGCTACGACGGTGTCGATGTCGCGGCTGCCCGTGCGCGCGGCGTACCGGTCACCAACACGCCCGATGTGCTCACCGAGGAAGTGGCGGATCTGGGCATCAGCCTGATGCTGTCGATCGCGCGGCGTGTGCCGCAGGCCGACAAGTTCGTACGCGAGGGCAAGTGGCCGGCAGGTCCGTTTCCGCTGACGCGCAGGGTGAGCGGGGCGCGTCTGGGCATTGTCGGCCTGGGTCGCATCGGTCAGGCCATCGCCGACCGCGCCAGCGCCTTTGGCATGTCGATTGCCTACACCACCCGCACGCGGCGCGACGACAGTCCTTACACCCATTACCCCAACGCTGAAGCGCTGGCGCGCGAAGTTGATTTCCTGATGGTCATCACACCGGGCGGTGCGGGCACGCGCGCTCTGATCAATGCGCAGGTTCTGGCCGCGCTGGGCACCAAGGGTTATCTGATCAACGTGGCCCGGGGCTCGGTGGTCGATGAGCCGGCCTTGGTGCATGCCGTGACCACCGGCGTCATCGCGGGTGCCGCTCTGGATGTGTTTGCCGATGAGCCCAATGTACCCGAGGCATTGCGCAACTGCGACAACGTGGTGCTGACGCCGCACATGGCCAGTGGCACCTGGGAAACCCGCGGGGCCATGGCCGACCTGGCGTTTGCCAACCTGCAGGCGCACTTCGCCGGCAAGCCCCTGCTCACGCCGGTGCCCGGATGATCAAGAACGTGCACGGCAATACGGTGGACTACCTCGGTAGCGCCATCGTGTCCGGCAGGTTTGGCGCCACAGGCGCAATTCCGCCGGAGCCCTTGCTGTGCGAAGAACTGGGTGTCAGCCGCACCGTGATCCGCGAGGCGGTCAAGTCGCTGGTGGCCAAGGGCCTGATCCAGACGGGTCCCAAGGTCGGCACGCGGGTGCGCGCCAGCAGCCAGTGGAACTGGTTCGACCCGCAGGTCATCGGCTGGCAGGCCAAGGCTGGTTTGACGCCCGAGTTTATCCGCGACCTGCAGGATCTGCGTCTGATCATGGAGCCGGCGGCGATCCGCCTGGCGGCCCAGCGCGCCACCGGGCAGGACATTGCCGCCATCGAAGCGGCGTATGCCGGCATGGAGGATGCGGTCGAGACCGGTGGCGACTATGTGCGCCACGACCTGCTGTTCCATCAGGGCATGATCCGCGCATCGCACAACCGGATGCTGGAGAAAATGGACCAGGCGCTGGGTGCTCTGCTGCGTACCAGCTTCGAAATATCGACCGTCAAGAAAAATGGCCCGCGCGATTCGCTGCCGATGCACCGCGCCGTGCTGGACGCCATCATCGCGCGCGACTCCGACCGGGCGGAAGATGCCATCGTCGTGTTGATCGAAGACGCGCACAAGGACATCGAACAGGTACTCAAGGCCCGGCGGCGCACGCCCCATGTGCGACCGACCAGCCCGACGGGACTTCGAACAGCATCGACAGCGTGAAGTACACCCGCATGGGTGGCAACCACGGTCCATTGATTCCCTCACCCGAAACCGCAACCCAAGGAGACTAAGAGATGAAACTGAAGTTAGTTGCAACCGCCGCCATCATGGCGACCGCACTGCTGGCATCCGGCCATGCACGTGCGCAGGAAAAGCTCACCATCTGGTGGGAAAAAGGCTTTTACAAGGCCGAGGATGATGCGCTGTTCGCCGTCATCAAGCGCTTCGAGGACAAGTTCAAGGTCAAGGTCGACCTGTCCTTGTATGCGACGCAAGAGGTGATCCCCAAAATGGTAGCGGCGCTCGATTCGGGCAATCCGCCCGATGTCGGCTTCGGCAACGTGCTCGACTTCCAGGTCACCGCCAAGTGGGCCTACGACGACAAGCTCGAAGACATCTCGAGTGTCATTGACCCGATCCGTAGCCGCTTCGAGCCGGCAGCTTTGTCGACGACGTTTCTGTACGACAACGCCAAGCAGTCGCGCGCCTACTACGCGTTCCCGGTCAAGCAGCAGACCATGCATATCCAGTACTGGAAAGACATGCTGGCCGACGCGGGTTTCAAGGAATCCGACATTCCCAAGGAATGGGACGCCTACTGGGATTTCTGGTGCACCAAGGTGCAGGACGGTCACCGCAAGAAGACCGGCCAGCGTAGCTACGGCACCGGCTTCCCGATGGGTGTGGATTCGAGCGACTCGTTCTATTCGTTCCTGACGTTCATGGATGCATATAACGTCAAGCTGGTCAATGATTCCGGCAAGTTGCTGGTGGATGACCCGGCGGTACGCGAGGGTCTGATCAAGGCGATGACAAGCTACACCAAGGTGTATGGGTCGGGTTGCACGCCACCGTCGTCCACCAGCTGGAAGGATCCGGACAACAACGTTGCATTTCACAACAAGACGACGGTGCTGACCCACAACGCGACGATCTCGATCGTGGCCAAGTGGCTCGACGACATGAACAACCAGACTCTGACGGCGGAGCAGCGTGCCACCGCGAAAAAGAACTACAGCGAGTTGATCGCCACCGCCGGCTTCCCGAACAAGCCCGACGGCAGCAAGATGATCTACCGGGCTGCGGTCAAGACCGGTGTGGTCTTCAAGGACGCCAAGAACAAGGCGGGTGCGAAGAAGTTTGTCGGCTTCCTGATGGAAGATGCCAATCTGACGCCGTATATCGAGGGGTCCCTCGGACGCTGGTTCCCGATCATGAAAACTGCGCAGCAAAGCCCGTTCTGGAAGGCCGATCCGGCGCGTACCGCGGTGTACAACCAGTTCATGAATGGCACGACACCGTTCGAGTTCACCAAGAACTACAAGTTCACGGTCCTCAACAACGAAAACGTCTGGGCCAAAGCCATGAACCGCATCATCAGCGACAAGGTGCCTGTGGACAAGGCGGTTGATGAAATGATCGCGCGCATCAAGACCGTCGCAGGTTCTTGATGGTCTAGTACGGTGCCGGCGTCGGCAGTGGTTGTCGACGCCGGTTTCGGCGCGAGTTTCGATATTGTTTTCCGCGAATTTCCTGGAGCATCCGTGCCATGACACAAGCAGCTGCCACCATGCCGAGTGCGCGCGCCGTGCGCCGCCCTTCCGACGCCTGGCAGAACTGGGGCCGCATTCTGGTGCTGCCGTATCTGTTGATCTTCGTGATTTTCGTGATGTACCCCGTGGGTTATGGCCTCTATCTGGCCCGCGACCCGCAAAATTACACCCGGCTTTTTGCCGACCCCATATTCTTTCGCACTGCGGTCAACACCATCATCTTTGTGGTCGTCGCGGTGAACCTGAAAATGATCATCGCGTTGGGGCTTTCCGGCTTCTTCCTGAACACACGTTGGTGGGTCAAGATCGTTGCGATGCTGTTCATCCTGCCCTGGGCTGTGCCGTCGATCCCGACCATCCTGTCGGTGCGCTTCATGTTCAATACCGAATGGGGCGTGATCAACAGCACCATCTTCAAGTTGACGTTCAAGGATGGCCCCAACTGGCTCAATGACCCGACCATCGCCTTGTCGCTGTCGATGTTGATGCACATCTGGAAATCGCTGCCGTTCTGGACCCTGATCCTGCTGGCCGGTCGCATGGCGATTCCGGGCGAACAATACGAGGCCGCCAGCGTGGACGGCGCCACGCGCTGGCAAAAGTTTCGTTTCATCACCTGGCCCTCGATGAAAGGCATCTATCTGACCTCTACCATCCTGTCGATGATCTTTACGCTGGGTGACTTCAACAGCGTGTACCTGCTCACCGGCGGCGGGCCGGCCGATCTGACCCACGTGCTGGCCACGTTGGGCATCCGCTATCTGCGGCTCGACCAGATCGAGCTGGCCATGGCCAGCATCGTCGTGGCGCTGCCGTTCATGCTGCCGCTGGTGTACGTAATGATGAAGAGGTTGTCCAAATGAGAAAACGCTGGTCCTGGCGCAAAGTCTCTGCAGAAGCGCAACTGCTGCTGGTCGGCATTCCGGTCGTGTTGTGGACGCTGTTGCCGGTCTATCACCTGTTCCTGTTCGCCATTTCGCCACGTGACACTGCAACCAAGGGCAAACTGTGGCCGGATCACCCGACGCTGCAGAACTTCGAGATCGTGTTCGGGCAGAAGCACTTCTACCTGAGCCATTTCTGGCAGCAGTTGGGCAACTCGCTGATGATCTCGGTCACCACCGGGGTGCTGACACTGCTGGTGGCAACCACGGCAGCGTTCTCGATCAGCCGGCTGAAAGTGCGCGGTGGCCGTACGGTCATGAACCTGGCCTTGTTCACCTACTTCATTCCGGCCGCTTTCCTGGCTGTGCCGATGTACAAGACCATGTCCAACTACGGCCTGCTCAACAACCGCTGGTCGTTGATACTGGCCATGGTCACAATCGCCTCGCCTTACTGCATATGGGTGCTCAAGCAGGCGTCCGACAAGTTGCCGTGGGAACTCGACGAAGCCGCACGCATCGATGGCGCCAGCCCGATGCAGCTGTTTCGCCTGGTTTATGTTCCGCTCATGGTGCCGTCCCTGGTCGCGGTGGGCACCTACGCGTTGCTGCTGGCCTGGAACGAATACCTTTACGGTTTCCTGCTGCTGTCCAAGGAGACCGACTTGCCGCTGGCGGTGGCGCTGGGCAACTTCCTGTCTGCCGACGATTCACCATGGGAACTGCTGATGGCAACCGGCTTTATCTACGCCTTGCCACCAGCGGCGATCTATTACGCATTCAAGCGCTACATGGTGTCCGGCCTTACCGCTGGCGCGGTCAAGAGTTGACCCTGCAGTCTCGCCGCTAGTGCAATCTGCAAGAACCGAACTTTGTGAACTGGGACCATCATGGCATCTGTATCGTTTAGCAAGATCGAGAAAAACTTCGGCAAGGTAAAGGTCCTGCACGGCATCAGCTTCGATATCGCCGATGGCGAATTCGTCGTGCTGGTCGGACCGTCGGGTTGCGGCAAGTCCACCTTGCTGCGCATGCTCGCAGGCCTGGAAGAAATCAGTGGCGGCGATATCTCGATCGACGACAAGGTCATCAACGATCTGGATTCCAAGGACCGCGACATCGCCATGGTGTTCCAGAGTTACGCCCTGTACCCGCACATGACGGTGGGCGAGAACATGGCGTTCAGTCTGAAGTTGCGCAAGGCCGACGCCGCGTTGACGATCAAACGGGTCACAGACGCGGCCAAGATCCTGAATCTGGACAAGCTGCTGGACCGCTACCCGCGCGAACTCTCGGGTGGCCAGCGTCAGCGGGTGGCGATGGGACGCGCCATCGTGCGCGATCCCAAGGTTTTCCTGTTCGACGAGCCCTTGTCCAATCTCGATGCCAAGCTGCGTGTGGCCATGCGTGCGGAAATCAAGTCACTGCACCAGCGACTCAAGACTACGACGGTATACGTGACGCATGACCAGATCGAGGCCATGACCATGGCCGATCGCATCGTGGTGATGCACGACGGCATCATTGAGCAGATCGGCACGCCACTCGAATTGTTCGACCGACCCGGCAACCTGTTCGTGGCGCAGTTCATCGGCTCGCCGGCCATGAACGTGTTCGACGGCACCTTGCGCCGCGATGGCGCGCGTGCCTGGGTAGAGTCGCAAGGGCAGCAATGGCCGGTGACCGACGCGCGCTCGGGCAAGGACGGCCAGCAAGTGCACTACGGCATCCGGCCCGGCGACATCGTCATGGGCGAGCGCGGCTCGGGCATTGACGCGGTGGTGGAGGTGGTGGAGCCCACTGGAGCCGAGACCGAAATCATCGTCAAGGTGGGCGAGACCGCGTTCACCGTGGTCTTGCACGGACGCACCGATGTGAAGCCTGACCAGCCAGTGGGTTTGCAGATTGCCGTTGGCAAGGTGCATCTGTTCGACAAGAACAGCGGCATTCGGCTGGACTGAGCAAAGGCCCGACTCCGGATGCGAAGGCTTGGCGCCACAAGACCGCCGTTGGTGGTGGTCATGGGAGTGTCGGGTTGCGGCAAGAGCACGGTCGGCCTGCTGCTGGCCAATACGCTGGATGCAACGTATATCGAGGGCGACGACCTTCACTCGCAGGAAAATGTCGAACGCATGCGCGCGGGGATCGCGCTCAACGATGCGCAACGACACGACTGGCTGCAGGCGCTGGCAGACCATCTGGCGACGGCGCATGACCAGGGCCGGCCGCTGGTGGTGTCCTGTTCTGCACTCAAGCGTGTCTACCGCGACCTCCTGCGCGGTGGCGCGCCAGAGCTGCGACTGGTGCATCTGCACGGTACGCGCGACGTGCTCGCGGCGCGCAGCGCGCAGCGCGAGGGCCACTACATGCCGGTGTCGCTGCTCGACAGCCAGATTGCGACGCTGGAGCCCCCAGGGGCAGATGAAAACGTGCTGACGTTCGATGTGACGCAAGCGCCACAGGAAATCGTGCAGCAGACGGTGGCCGCCCTGACAGGGAGCGGGGCGCTGCCGGTCTTCCCGCATTGACATCCCGCCACTTTGCCCAGGAGTTCCATGCTTTCCTTTACCAAAGTCATTCTTTTCACTGACACCGATGGCGTCGCCCGGTTCCGGGAGGAAGTGATCCCGCTCGGGCAAGGCACACCGCAGGCGATGTTGTCCGAGGTGTTTGCCAGTGGCGGCTTTCAGCTGCGCCACAGCCCGGTCGGCTTTCGCAGCCAGGTTCACTGCACCGTCACCACGCAGTGGCTGTTCGTGCTCCGAGGCCAGATGGAGATCGGACTGCGGGACGGGTCATCCCGGCTGTTCGGGCCCGGTGACCATTTCTATTCTGCCGACGTATTGCCGCAGGGTGCGACTTTCGATGCCAAGGTGCACGGTCACTGGAGCCAACAAGTGGGCCCCGAACCTTTGGTGACCGTGTTCGTGCGCGCCTGACACCCGCGGCGGCACTACCTGGCCCGACCTGCCATCCGATGGAGGAACCCCATGGCTGATCTGAGCGCCGCTGAGGCGAACCAATACCGCGACGCGGGATACCTGATTCCGTCGTTTCGACTGCCCGAGCAACGGGTGCAGCAGTTGCGTGTTTCGCTCGAGCGGCTGATACGCGAAAACCCCGACGTGCGGCCCGAGAAACTGGTCAGTGCCCACGTGGTGGGCGACAGCGGCGCGCCCAATGCCGAAGGCGTGCGTGGTCACCGGGACTTCCTGGATCTGGCCAACGACCCCGACATTCTCGATCTGGTCGAGCAGGTCATCGGGCCCGACATCATTCTGTGGGGTTGCCATGTATTTTGCAAGCCTGCAGGCGACGGTCATGAAACGCCGTGGCACCAGGATGGCCACTACTGGCCGATCCGGCCGCTGGACAACTGCACAGTCTGGGTGGCACTCGATCCGTCGACCACGGAAAACGGTTGTCTGCGCGTGATACCGGGTTCGCACGCCGCGCGCCAGTGCCATCCGCATCTGCATGAAGACCGTACCGATCTGGTGCTGCAGCAGCGCGCCGACGAGTCCACGTTCGATGTGACGGCGGCGGTGGATCTGGAGCTTCAGCCCGGTCAGATGTCGATGCATGATGTCTACATGATTCACGGTGCGCGGGTCAATCACTCGACCCAGCGTCGCACCGGTGTAGCCCTGCGTTACATGCCTGGCACGTCGGTGTTCGAGCGCGATCTCAATCCGGTGGATGGCAAGTCGGGTGTGCCGGTGGCGTTTGCGTCCCGGCCCCTTTGGCTGCTGCGGGGCAGGGACCGCACCGGCCGCAATGATTTCCGGGTGGGACACTGAATCCGCTGCGCCGCTTTGCGCGGCGCAGCGGATTTGCAGCTGTCAGCGCGCGCCCTGCATCTGACCGGACAGCAGCATGCGGGTGCCGATGCTTCCGTCGGTCATGGCCTGCACCATGGCACGGGCGACGTCAGGCGCCGCAATGGCCTGGTAGTTGGCGGGAATCAGGGGTTTGAGCAAGTCCATCCAGAACAGGCCCACGCGCTCGCCAAGCCGCGCTGGTTGCGCCAACGAAGCCCGGTCGCCGGCCAGCATGGACGGGCGGGCGATCACCAGCGTGGGGAAACCCAGCGCACGCAAGGCGTCCTCGGTTTCTCCTTTTACCCGGTTGTAAAAGACGCGTGAGTGTGTTTGGGCGCCCATGGCGCTGACCAGCGCCAGTCGCCGTGCACCGGCAAGGCGCGCCTGCCGGGCCAGTGCCACAACGGCGTCATGGTCCAGTGCCCGAAATGCGGCCTGGCTGCCGGCCACCTTGATGGTGGTGCCCAGCGCAATATAGATGTCGTCTACCGGCGGCAACGCGGGCAATTGCGCGAAGTCGACCAAATGAAAATGGGCACGGTCATCGCTCAGCGCAGGCGCGCGACGCCCGACCAGATAGATGCTGCGGTAGCGCTTATCGGCCGAAAGAGCCGCCAGAACCGCCCGACCCACGAGACCGGTTGCCCCCGCCACCATAACCACCCGATCCGCCACCCGATCCCCCACCTGACCGTCCGCCGCCACCGCCGCCATAAGAGCCACCTCCGCGATTTCCACCACCGTATCCACCACCGCCACGGCGTTGACCGCCGCGTTCGACCATCAGATCGACATTGGTGCGCATCGGATCGGGTTCACGCGGCGCACTGGTGCGTGGCGCCACATTGCCACCGCCACGCAATGGATCCGGCTGGCGGTCCTGCGTGTGGCGCGGCTGTGAGCTGCCACCGCCAGGATGCCCGCCGCGTCGACCGCCGCCGCCACTGCCCGAAGGCTGGCCGTCGCCGCCGTACGGTGCGCCACGACCGCTGCCGCCACCGCCACCATTGCCGCCTCGGCCACCACCGGCGCGTGCGCCACCGCCGCTGCCATTGTTGCCGCCACGGCCGGCGCCAGCACCTGAGCCGCTTCCAGCCTTGTTGTCGCGCACCCGTTGCATCATTTCGGTCCGTGCCGCCTTGGCAGCTGCCATCATCACGTCGCGGCTCGGCGGTTTGCCGGCACCGCCCCAGATCGTCTGGCGACCCATGGCAATCGGCTCGGCCTTTTCGCCTGGCTCGGGGCCAAAGCCCTCGACCACGCGAACCTCCACATTCTGCTTGGTGAAACGCTCGATGTCCTGCATGAAGCCCTCTTCATCCAGACTCACCAGGCTCACCGCTGCGCCGTCGGCGCCGGCCCGGCCCGTTCGGCCGATGCGGTGCACATAGTCTTCGCTGACATTGGGTATGTCGTAGTTCACGACATGGGGCAGGTCGTCGATGTCAATGCCGCGTGCCGCGATGTCAGTGGCCACCAGGGCGCGGATATCGCCACTCTTGAAGCCGGCGAGCGCCTGGGTGCGTGCCGCCTGGCTCTTGTTGCCGTGCAGCGCCATCGCGTGGATACCGTTCTTGGTCAGGAACTCGGCCACGTTGTTGGCGCCGAACTTGGTGCGGGTGAACACCAGTACCTGGCTCCAGTTGTGTTCGTTGATGATGTGTGCGAGCAGTGCCTTCTTCTTGCCGCGTCCCACGGGATGGACGGTTTGCGTGATGCGCTGCACCGTGGTGTTGCGCGGCGTGACCTGCACGCTTTGCGGGCTTTTGAGCAGCGTGGCTGCCAGGTCGCGGATCTCGTCGCTGAACGTCGCCGAGAACAGCAGACTCTGCTTGTCCCTGGGCAATACGGCCAGCACCTTCTTGACGTCATGGATGAAGCCCATGTCGAGCATGCGGTCGGCTTCGTCGAGCACCAGCATCTGCACCTGACCGAGGTCCAGCACGCCCTGTTGCAGCAGGTCGAGCAGGCGGCCGGGTGTGGCCACGAGGATGTCGATGCCCGATTTGACGCGGCTGATCTGCGGATTCATGCCGACGCCACCAAAAATCACGGTCGACGACAGTTGCAGGAACTTGCCATAGGTCTTGACCGATTCCTCGACCTGGGCTGCAAGCTCGCGCGTGGGGGTGAGCACCAGGGCACGGATACCGGTGCCGCCGAATTTGTTCTGTGCACTGCGTGACATGCTGAGTTTGTGCAGCATTGGTAGCACGAACGCGGCGGTCTTGCCGGTGCCGGTCTGGGCACCGCCCAGCAGGTCGTGGCCCGCAAGAACCACGGGAATGGCCTGGGCCTGGATGGCCGTTGGGGACTCGTAGCCCTGCTCTCGCACAGCCTTGACAATGGCCGGAGCCAGATTCAGATCTTCAAAATTCATTATGTAATGTGGCACCCGTCCTGGGTGCTTGGCATGTCTACCCGTGCCGGTATCGAGATACCGGTCCAGTCAAAGGCTGACAGAGTAAAAAGTTTGGGACGCGTGCGTGTTGCAGGACCCCCAGCAGACGCTGGCGCCGCGGGCAGCTGGAGGCCCACGACCGGCGTTATTGTCGCACGATCAGGTCGAGTGTCCGCTGAAAGCCGCCTGGAATGCAAAAAAATACCACCAGGAAGAGGGTCCAGGCTTGCATTTGACGCGCATTGGCAGTCAGAATGAGAGTCTAGGACAGGTCTGTCACGGGGGCCCGCTGGTCGGCCGGTCCATTATGTCGGGTCGGTGCAAGCGAGCAAGGGGATTCGATGAGCAAGTACCGGTTGCGAAGGATTGGTGTAGCAAGCAATGCCGCGCCCATGCTCCCGACCTTGTCCGACTGTATTGAACTGGTGCTCGATCAGGCCTCCAGTCTGGCCGATGACGTGCTGGCAGCATTGACACGGCTGACCGCCGAGACCGAAGGTGAACCGGTCGACGAGCTGCCCAGCTTGAAGGTCAAGGCGGCGGTGCGGATGCTTCTCGGTGATGCGCCCGCGGTGCGCGCCACATTCGCGTCGGAGTTGCGCCGCCTGGTGTTCCACAGCAGTTCCAAGGACCTCGCGCGCAACGAGTCGGTGCAATTCGACGACCTGCGTTTCTACGACATCCACGAGATCGAGATCCATATCGAGCTGGCACTGGCACGCCAGGAGATCATTCGTGCGGCCGAAGAAGTGTTGCCGCAATTCGACTCGCTGGTCAGCTCCTTGCTGGGCTGGAACACAGTGCAGCCAGCGCTCAATCCACTCAAGCCCGAAGCCTTTGTGCGCGCGCTGCTCGAGACGCTGACCGCATGGATTCCAAACGAAGACATCCGCATGGATCTGCTGCGTCCGTCCGCCATTGCCATGGGCATCGGCCTGCGCTCGCTCTACCGGGAAGCCAGCGAGTGGATGCGCTCGCAGGGTGTGCGTCTGGTCGAGCCCCTACCGGGCGGTGCCGGTGACGGTGCTGCGGCCAGGGCGCGCAGGACCCGCTCCGAGGTCGAGCGGACCATGCAGACACTGGAGAAACTGCGCCGTCTGCTGGCGGGCGAACCCCACACCCGCATACAGCCTGGCGTTTTTCAGGATTTCACCCACACCGTGCCGGCCTCGCTGGTGGCCTTGCAGGACCTCAAGCTGGTTGAGCCGATGATGCAGCGCTTGGCCGAGCGATCGGTACGCCAATTGGCGGTGGGCAAACCGGCAGGCGGTTCGCAGGGCGTGAAGATCGGGCAGAACCGTACGCGCGACCAGAACCAGCAGATCGGCCGCATGCTCGGTGAAGAGGTGGTAGCCCTGATGGTCGAACAATTGGCCGACGACGAGCGGTTGTTGCTGCCGGTGCGCACGCAGTTGCGTTCCCTGGAGCCAGCGTTGCTGCAATTGGCTCGCTCCGACCCCCGGTTTTTTATTGACCGACGCCATGCCGCTCGTCAACTGCTCGATCGGGTGGTGCAACGCAGTCTGGCGTATCCGACCGACGACGACGAGGCCATCAACGAGTTTGCAGGCTGTGTCTCGGATGCGGTCAACGCCTTGTCGCGCAGCGCCGGCGATGCGCCAGCCTACGCCGGCGCGCTCGCCGATCTCGAAAAGGCCTGGAAGAACTGTGACGAAGCGCGGATGCAGCGTCGCGAGGACGAGCGGCGTGCACGCGAACATGCACAGCAGCGCAACGTGCTGGCACAGCGCTATTCCGATGCGATGATGGAGCGCTTTCGCGACAGTGGCCTGCCGCAACTGGTGGCGAGTTTCCTGCGCGGGCCCTGGTCGCAGGTACTGGCCGAAAGCCATCTGCAGAACAGCGATGAACAAGCCGATGCACAGGGCTTTCTGGCGTTGGTGGACGATCTGGTCTGGAGTGTTCAGCTGGCGCTGGTGCGCCAGGATCCGGCCCGCCTGGTGCGCATGATCCCGCGCCTGCTCGCTCGCCTGAACGAAGGCCTGCTGCTGATTCGCTACCCTCCGGAGCCGATCGCCATCTTCCTGGACGCTCTGAGCGCATTGCACGACAAGGTGCTGGATGACTACCGCCGCGCCAAGGCCCAGGCACGCGCGGCCCAGCGCGAGCAGCACGTGTCCGATGACGCGCCGGACTCCATCAGCGGGCTGCTCGACGCACCGGATTTCGATGGCCTTCAGACCGGGAGCGGCATGGCGCCACTGGATATCCCTGACGCTAACGACACCCGGAACACCTACATCCCGTCGGAACAGTCCGTCGGAGCCGAGGTCGAGCTGATGCTCGATGGTGCCTGGTTGCGGGCGAGGCTCACCTGGATCGGGCGTGACCGCAAGTTGTTCATGTTCGTGTCTGGCGCCGGACTGGCCCATGCGATGTCGCGCCGGTCCATGGACAAGCTGCAAACGCAAGGGCGCATCCGCGTCGTGGTTCCGGTGTTCGACCTGTTGCTGGAATCCGGCATGGCGCCATTGCTGGGCGACCCACCGAACCACCATTAGCGGCTGCGGCCATGGGTGGGGCGACGATGTGTCGCGGCGGCGATATCGTTTCGAACCGAGTTTGCGAGCCGAGGTGTTGGCAAGCGTCGATAATGGGGAGTTAAGCGGGCCTGCAGCCCGCGCTTGTATTACCCCCCAGACCCGCAAGGAAAAGACCCCGCCATGGCGCAATATGTATTCACGATGAACCGCGTGGGCAAGATCGTTCCGCCCAAACGCCATATCCTCAAGGACATCTCGCTCAGTTTCTTCCCCGGCGCCAAGATCGGCGTGCTCGGCACCAATGGCTCTGGCAAGTCGACCCTGCTCAAGATCATGGCCGGCCTGGACACCGAGATCGAGGGCGAGGCGCAGCCCATGGCCGGCCTGAACATCGGCTACCTGCCGCAGGAACCGCAACTCGATCCGACCCAGACTGTGCGCGAGAGCGTCGAAAGCGGCATGGAAGCCGTGTACAACGCCAAGGCGCGGCTCGACGAAGTTTACGTCGCCTATGGCGCGGAAGATGCCGACTTTGACGCTCTGGCGACGGAACAGGCCGAGCTCGAGGCCATCATCGGCGCGGCTGGCACCGATTCGGAGCACCAGCTCGAGATCGCGGCCGACGCGCTGCGTCTGCCGCCGTGGGATGCCAAAGTGGACGTGTTGTCCGGTGGCGAGAAACGCCGCGTTGCGTTGTGCCGGTTGCTGCTGTCCAAGCCCGACATGCTGCTGCTCGACGAACCCACCAACCACCTGGATGCCGAGTCGGTCGACTGGCTGGAACAGTTCCTGCAGCGCTATTCGGGCACGGTTGTGGCCATCACCCACGACCGCTACTTTCTGGACAACGCTGCCGAGTGGATTCTGGAGCTCGACCGCGGATCCGGCATTCCGTACAAGGGCAATTACAGCGACTGGTTGTCTCAGAAGCAGGAACGCCTGGTCCAGGAGCAAAAGGGCGAGGAGTCACGTGCCAAGGCTTTGAAGAAAGAGCTGGAATGGTCACGCCAGAACCCCAAGGCGCGCCAGGCCAAGAGCAAGGCCCGTCTGGCCCGTTTTGAAGAGCTGTCCGATTTCGAATACCAGAAGCGCAACGAGACCAACGAAATCTTCATCCCGGTGGCGGACCGCCTGGGCAACGAGGTGATCGAGTTCGTCAATGTCAGCAAGTCCTTCGGCGACCGTCTGCTGATCGACAACCTCAGCTTCAAGGTGCCGGCCGGCGCCATCGTCGGCATCATCGGTCCGAACGGGGCTGGCAAGTCGACGCTGTTTCGCATGATTGCAGGCAAGCAGCAACCCGACAGTGGAGAGGTCAAGGTAGGTTCGACCGTCAAGATGGCTTTTGTCGACCAGAACCGCGACGACCTGGCGAACGAGAAAACAGTCTGGGAAGACGTTTCGGGTGGTCTGGACATACTCAACGTTGGCAAGTTCCAGATGGCCAGTCGTGCGTATTGCGGCCGTTTCAACTTCAACGGTGGCGATCAGCAAAAGCGCGTCGGCAGTTTGTCCGGTGGTGAGCGTGGACGCTTGCACCTGGCCAAGACATTGATCGCCGGTGGCAACGTGCTGATGCTCGACGAACCGTCCAACGACCTGGACGTGGAAACCCTGCGCGCACTGGAAGATGCCCTGCTCGAATTCGCCGGCTCGATCATGGTGATCAGCCACGACCGCTGGTTTCTCGACCGGATCGCCACACATATCCTGGCCTGCGAAGGGGATAGCCAATGGACCTTCTTTGACGGAAACTACCAGGAGTACGAGGCCGACAAGAAGCGTCGCCTGGGTGAGGAAGGTGCCAAACCCAGGCGCATGCGCTTCAAGGCTCTGAAATAGGCGCCCGCTCGCCGCTGTCGGGGTCTGCCAGCTTGCCGGCAAGAACGCCAGACCCGATGGAGAACGCGACATGAAAGTAACCGAACCGGACGACGCAGAGCGCTTCGCCGTTCTGTACCAGGCCACGATCGATCACGCGGTCAAGGGTGCGCCCGACCTGATGGCGCGCCTGGTCGCGCATGCCCGGGCCAGCCTGCGCGACCTGGAAGCACGGGCCACGGACAAACGTGAACGCGAGCGCCAGACCGGGTTGCGGCGCCAGCTCAATCAGTTCGAGTCCGACGCGGTGGCGCGGTTCTCCGATGAACTCAAGACGGCCTTTGTGCGAACCGCTGCGCGCGAACCGGTGGTGGTTCCGGTGGCAGTGCAGCCGCATTTCGACCAGATCGCCGGCATGAATGCCGCGCAGGTACACCAGAGTGTCGAAAGTGCGCGCGTGCGCCACGCCGTGCAGATCGCGGCAGACCAGGCGCTGAGCCAGCTCAACCAGCTGATGTGCACGATGCTCGGCCTGCAGCAGGTGCAGCTCGAACGCAATCCGCTGCGACCGGCCGTGTATGTAGATGCGCTGGCCACAGCGCTGGGTCAGTTGCCGGTACCCGTAGCGGTGCGCCAGGGCTGGTTGTTGCTGATGTCGGGGGCTCTGGGGCAGGAACTCGACATTTACTACCGCCAGTTGTGCAGCGACCTGCACGACCGTGGCGTGGGCGCTGGCGCCAGGGCCGAGCCGCCGGCAGATCGTGATAGCCACGAACTGACCTTCGAGCGACTTCGCCAGTTGCTGATACATGGCCCGGCAGATGTGCAGGCCGATATCGCGCGGCAGTTTCATCCAGCGTTCGAGGACACTATTCAGGAAGTACCGCCCGCTCATGCCAGTCGGGACGATCCGGATGCTGCAGTCGACGCCGCGCCGTCTGCCTTTCGACCCACCGTGCCGGCGGCCTTGGACGCGGTGCGCAACATGCCGCGGGTCGACAAGTTGGTGCGTCGCATAAAGACGCTGCGCCCGGATGCCGACGTCGGGCTGCAACCGGCCGACCGGCGGGAACAACTGCGGCGTGCCGCGCACGGCCTGGATCAGAGCCTGGCGCTCGAAGTGGTGGCACTGATGGTGGACAACATCCGCCATGACGATCGCCTGCTGGGGCCGGTGCAGGAACTGGTGGCCAGACTCGAACCTGCGCTGTTGCGCCTGGCGCTGGTCGACCCGCGTTTCTTCAGCCACAAGCTGCATCCTGCGCGGCGTCTGCTCCATGAAATCACGCATCGCTCGATTGCCTTCGAATCGGTGGATTCGCGTGGCTTCAGCGGCTTCATGGAGCCTTTGCGCGAGGCGGTTGCGCCACTGGCAGACGGCGCGATCGACAACGCCGATCCATTTGATCATGCGCTGGCGCGGCTGGTCGCGGTGTGGGATGAACCAGCCGGTCGCGAACAGCGTCAGATTGCACGTGCCGTTCATGCCCTGCAGCAGGCCGAACAACGTGCGGCGCTGGCCGCGACCATCGTACGCGAGGTGCTGGCGCGGCCCGATGCCGTGCTGGTGCCCTCGGATGTTCTCGATTTCCTGTGCGGGCCCTGGGCGCAGGTGGTGGCGCATGCGCGCATGCACGATCGCAGCGGCGCGGACGATCCCGGTGGTTATGCCGCGCTGATTGACGATCTGATGTGGAGCGCCCAGCCGGCATTGACGCGCCAGGACACGCCGGCGTTGCAGGCCCTGCTCGGTCCGTTGCAGCAAAATCTTGCGCAGGGGCTGGCATCCATCGAATACCCGGCGCCAGAGACCCAGGCCTTTTTCGCGCAGCTCGCGCCGTTGCACCAGCGTGGGATGGGGCAGTCATCGTTCGCCGATACCGAGATCTTCGAGATCTCCGAGAGTGCAACACGCAGTGCAGCGCCGCAGTCCCGCTGGCAAGACTCCGACAGCGCCTGGCTCGCGCCGTCCGAAGCACTGGCATCGGGGTTCATTGACCTGCAGGTTGGCGCGGCGGCCGAGCCTGACGCCGCTTTTTCAGGTCGGCTGGTTGTCGGAACCTGGGTTGCTTTGAAACACGAAAGTAACTGGGCCAGGACGCGGTTGGCCTGGATCAGCGCCAACGGCAGCCTGCTGCTGTTCGTCGACGCGCTTGGCGCCAATCAGTCCCTGTCGCGACGGGCCTGCGAGCAACTGCATGCACAAGGCCAGCTGCGCATCCTCTCGACCGATCCGGTCGAAGACGCACTCGATGCCGTGGCCCGTACCGCATTGCGCAACAGCGTGGACATCCGGTTCTGACGATCAAAATCGGTCGCGCTCTTGAGCGCCGCCTCAGCGCGACAGCTTTTGCCGGATCAGGTTGATGTGGTTGCGCAGCGCGTACAACTCGTCGGTATGTGACAGAGGGATCACCACCTTGCCAACCCGCAACTCGAGCGCATCGAGCTCTTGCAACAATGTGGGTGTAGTGTCTGCATGCTCGGTGACCCTGTCCTCGATATCGCGCAACTGCGCGTACCAGCGGAACACGCGCGAGCGAATGCGAAATTCGTAAAGCGGTGGAATGATGCGTGACAGCGGCAGCAGCAGGGCCAGGATGATGCCCAGCGACAACCACATGCGCTCGAGCAGATTGGCGAGCTGAAAAGGCAGATAGCGTTGCAGCAGTGGCACACCACTGCGGATCGTGCGTTCGGCCTCCTTTGCCAGCGGGAATTCGGCATTCACGGCCAGCGGGTATTCGCGTGAGCGGCTGAACCAGCCGGCGCCGCCGTGCATCGCCAGTGAGGCCTGCGAGAACAGTTGCAGCACGGCCGGATGCAGGCCGGGGGCAGCCAATAGCGTTGTGGTGGTTGCGACCAGGTGCACATCGACTGCCGGCACGTCGGCGGCCAGGTCGACCACGCCGCGCGGCAGTGTCACCGGTGCCAGGAATGGCAGCCGGCGTGAATAGGCTTCGTTCTGTGCGAAGTCCATCAATTTCACGCCCGGTGTCTGCAGCAGCATCTGCACCATCAGCGACTCGGGCGCCGACGCAAACACCAGGGCGTCGATGCTGCCTTCGAGAAACGCGACCGTGGCATCGGTCTGGCCCAGTTGCGACAGCGTCACGGCGTCTGGCGCGATCTTGTTGAGGTCGAACAGCGATGCCATCAGTTGCGGCACGCCACTGCCGGGGGTTCCGACATTGATGCGCAAGCCGCGTGATTCGCCCAGACTCGAAAGCGTGGCGGACGCACTGACTTTGCGCGCCGCCTCTTCGCGGTAGAACAACCACACCGGTTCGACGAACAGATCACCCAGCGAGACAGGTGATGTGTCGTCGTCCTGCGACGGCTTGCGGCTACCGCCCTGGACGAAACCAAGGTCGGCCTGGCCTTGCTGCACCATGCGCAGGTTGTCGGAAGAGCCCTCGCTGGGCAGCAGCACCACCTCGATGCCACTGGCCGCCAGCGCTTTCTGGTAACGCGTGCCGAACTCGGCGTACGCGCTTTGCGCCGGGCCGGTAGCCAGTCGTACCCGATCCGGTGGAATCGGGTCCAGCCACCAGTACGCCAGTGCCAGAAGACCGATGGCCAGCAGGAGGAACGGCCCTGCCGAGACGATCAATTCGCGCAGCGACAACAGGGTATAACGAATCGTCCGGGGCATGGCGTCAATCGGAAGAGGAGGGCGTGAGCGCGAGATCGCGTGCAGCCGGCCAGTGCTGCGTGCCGATCGTGATGCCGCGGGCCGCCAGGACCGCCCTCACCACGGCGCGCGCGGTCACCTCGGCGGCCAGCGTGGCCAGTTGCATCATGGCCGCCGGCTTTCCTGAGCAGCCTGTGCCCATGGCAAATATCGCGTCACCATCGGACATCGTGTGTACCGGATTGATGGCGCGGGCCAGACCATCATGTGCAACCTGGGCCAGGCGATGGGCCTGGGCCTTGGTCAGGATCGCGTCGGTGGCAACCACCCCCAGCGTGGTGTTGGTGCCGGCCAGCAGTGGAAGGGGTGTGTCGCCGGCCAGGATGGCGCGCCGGATGTCGCGCAGCGAAAGGCCATCGTCGTTGCGCGCGCCGGCCAGCACCTGGCCTGTGGCGGGGTCGACCACATCGCCCAAGGCATTACAGGCCACCAGCGCCCCGACCGTGACACCGTCAACGGTCAGTGAGGCGCTGCCGATGCCACCCTTCATGGCCCCCGCAATGCCGAACAACTTGCCGACCAGTGCGCCGGCGCCAGCGCCGACATTGCCTGCCTCGGGGCGCTTTGCGCGGGCCTGCTGGCAAGCCTGGTAACCTGCCCGCGCATCCGGTCGGATGCGTGCGTCGCCGACCGGCAGGTCGAACAGCACCGCTGCCGGCACGATTGGCACCAGGCCGTAGTGCACCGGCAGGCCGATGCCGTTTTCCTCGAGCCAGCGCATCACGCCGGTTGCGGCATCCAGACCCCAGGCGCTGCCGCCAGCCAAAAGTATCGCGTGCACCGTGTCGACCAGGTTGGACGGGTGCAGCAGGTCAGTCTCGCGCGTGCCCGGTGCCGCACCCCGCACGTCGACGCCGGCCACTGCGCCCGCGCGCGCGAGCACCACGCTGCATCCAGTGGGTCGGCGTTCGTCGGTGAACTGGCCTACTTCGATGCCAGCGACGTCGGTGATGGCGTCCGTACCGGCCCACCAGGTGCTGGCCAGAGGGTGCGAAAAGGCGGGAGAGGAAACGGCAGTTGTCATGGTCCGATGGATTATCCATATGCGGGTCGCTCCGGATCAACTGTCGGCAACCGTATCGGGTGCAATGGCGGTCTGCAAACGCAGTGAGGTTGATGACCAACCTTGCCGTCAGGTGAGCGCAACTGTGGGAATATGGGCAACCCTGAACTCACTTGAAGGTCAAACCATGACGGCAGACAGTCCCTGCTATCGGATCGGCCAAGCCGCCACACGCAGCGGCGTGTCGGCAGCGAACATCCGCTTTTACGAGAAGGCGGGCCTGTTGTCCGCTGGCGCGCGCAGTGACAACAGCTATCGCAGCTACAACGACCGTGACGTACACCAACTGCGCTTCATTCGGCTGTGCCGCGCCATGGACATGTCGCTCGACGAAGTGCGCACCCTGCTGAACCTGGACCTGTCGCGCAAGTCCGATTGCGCCGTTGCCAACGAAGCGCTGCAGGCGCACATAGCCCACGTACGGGAACGCCTGCGCGAGTTGCGCGTGTTGCAGCGCGATCTGGTCGATCTGCGCGGCCGTTGTGACGGCTCCGGTCTGAAATGCCGCATCATCGAGGCGCTGCATGAACGCGCTGACCGGCTCAGCCGCGATGCACCGGCAGTTCGCGGGCACCGGCATGTTTAAAGGGCATTACGGCGCGCCATGGCGACAGCGGCCACACGGAAAAATGTCTTCATCAGCCGCCGCAGAAGCATAGACTGGACCAGATCATTCATGAAGGAGATACGAGTGCCTGAGTCAATGCGAGCCATGCCACGATCTGATTCGCCAAATGAAGCTTCGCAGACCACGTCTGGCACCGATGTGACGGCGACTTTCTGCTTTGTCGATATTGCCGGATATACGGCATTGACCGATTCCCATGGCGAACACGCAGCCGCCGACCTGGTGGAGAATTTCGCCCGGATGGTTCGCACGGCAGTTGCGTCGCGTGGGCAGGTGCAGGAACTCGCCGGAGACAACGCATTCCTGGTGTTTCCGGATCCCGCAAGTGCGATTGAGGCGATCTTGAGCCTGTACCGGGAGGTTGAAGGTGTATGGGACTTCCCGGCGCTGCGAACCGGATTGCACCATGGGTCGGCCCTATACCGAACGAATCGATACTTCGGGACGACCGTCAACATGGCGGCACGCACAGCGGCGCAGGCCACAGCCGGTGAAATATTGTGCACCGCACCAGTGGCAGATTCATTGGCGCGGTTGGAAAATCCGACTTTCAAGATTGACGCTGTCGGTTCGGTGAAGCTCAAGAATCTGCCGCATGAAGTCGATATGTACTCGCTGAAACCACTCGACACCCACCGCCAGCGCGTGATTGACCCGGTGTGCCAGATGCAGGTCGACAAGAGGACCGCAGCGGCAGATCAGGAGTTCGTAGGACGGCGCTACTGGTTCTGTTCCGCAGAATGCGCCGACAGGTTTGCGAATAACCCTTCAGACTTTGTCTGAGTCCAGCGCCAACCGGTCAACCGGAGCAACGCAAGGTCACCGGCAAGTTTCCTTCAGGCTTTTTGCCTGACCCTAACGCGTCTTCACGCTGGCTCCGGCATGGCTGACTGGCTAGATGCGCCGCCAAACACCAAGGCGCGAACCTGAACCCACTGGGCTTGCGTCGGGACCGCTTCGGCGTCGATTGCATGCGCTGCGTGCGGGTCCAGCGATCCCTGGGCATCGAACACGAGCCAGCTACAGGTTTCGTTGACGACGGCCTCGGGTTGGCCGCAGGCCAGGCGCAGGTACCAGTCGACCAGGATGAAGCGATGGCCGGCAAACCCGGGCGCAGCCGCTTCATCACGGGCTAGCGCAACATAGCGGTCATGGGCCAACGGCTGCACCTTGTCTTGATCCAGCAGGAACAAGCGGCTTTCGTGCGCAGCCGGCGTACACACTCCTGACGGCCATCCGGCGTGCCCCTGCGCGGGTCCTTCGTACACCGGCGCAAAGCCGCCACCGGGGGTGCGGAAGTTCGTCGTCTGGCCTTGGTACAAACGCGCCGCAACCCATTGCACGCGGCCGTCGTAGGTGTAGTCGCGCAGGTCGAACTTGAGCACTTGCACCGGCTGTGCGTTGGAGATCGCACGTGCGCCGGGTGCCACCAGTGCCTGCGCCACATAACGGCCGGCAAGGATTTCCCGCCAGACACGCTGGGTGAGCTTGTCGCCGCGGTAGGCGGCCCGGCCACCGAACCCGGCGAAGGGCTTGAAGAACAGCTGCCGCCGCTCGCGCCACAAGCGCTCGGCGTGCTCAGGCTGCACCACTTCGGTGTGGGGAATGCCGGCCAGCAGAATGTCTTGCGTGGCCTGTGGCACGCCTAAAGCCTGCAGCCGCTTTGCATCGCCGAGCAAGGCCAGGTTGCGCTTGTCCGCGTACAACGCGTGCGCCTGCGGGTGTGGCGTGAGCACCATTGCGTTGTCCAGGTAAGCCTCGTGCAGTGTCGCGCTGGCGGGCTCAGCCAGCGAAAAGTCAGTAAGACGGTTGTAGACCAGGTCAATGGCCAATTCACCATGCCAGAGCACGCCATCACGCAAACTGAACTTGGTCGGTCCGGCGATTACCGCCTGCAGCCCGTGGCGCTGGAACAAGCGCTGGAACAGCAAGAACTCGGGGTACAGATACTGCTGCTCAGGGTTCTCGTCCACAATGGCGATACTTCGCAGCGCCCGGTCGTGGCCGCAGCGCGACCACTCGTCACGAAACATCGCAACGATCTTCTCCTCAAATGCATCTGCTGCATTCGGCGGTGGCAAGAAGTCATCGACGGCCGCACAACAAGCGCGTTGTGCCCGCGCCAGCACCGCGTTGAGCATGGCCCCACCCGCATTGGTATTGATCTCGATGAGCCCGAAGCTGTTCTCGGTGACATGAAAGTCGTAGCCGAAGAACACACCCTTGGCGCCGCCGGGATCGTGGCGCGCGATGGCAGGTGCCACGGCCAGAACCTCGTCGCGATAGGCCGGCAGTGCAACCACCGACTCGATGGCCTGCACCACTTGGGCCATTCGGAGCGCATGATCGTGCGACAGAAAAACGGGGCGCGTCGCGAACAGGTACGGGCAGCGATTCTGAATCATGTCAAACAGGTCCGGCTCGCCAATCTCCGACTCCAGTGCCTGACGCAGCGCCAAGGCATCCAGGCTGATGCAGAAGCATTCACTGTTCAGAACCTCGATCGACGTCAAGGAAGTTGTGTTCACCATGTGTGCCTCAAAAATGCCGGAATGAAAGCGGCGCGCGATGAATTTGTACGGCGGCCGCAGATCGTTGCGCCCGGGCTCGTAATGAGGGCATCAATCGGATTTCAGCCTGGCTTGCCGCAATCGCAGCGCATTGCCGATCACCGAGGCAGAACTCAGGCTCATCGCCAGCGCCGCAATCAGCGGCGACAACAGCCATCCGGTCAGTGGGAACAGAACGCCCGCCGCCAGCGGCACACCCAATGAGTTGTAGAGAAAGGCGAAGGCGAGGTTCTGCTTCATGTTTGCGACGGTGGCGACAGACAGTGCGCGTGCCGTTGCGATGCCGCGCAGATCTCCTTTCACCAGCGTGAGCTGGGCACTGTTCATTGCCACATCGGTGCCGGTGCCCATCGCGATGCCGACATCTGCCTTGGCCAACGCTGGCGCATCGTTGATGCCGTCGCCGGCCATCGCGACCACGCGACCCTCGGCCTGCAGCTTCTCGACCAGTTTGAGCTTGTCGGCCGGCTTGACCTCGCCGTGCACTTCCTCGATACCCAGGCGCTTGCCGACGGCGCGTGCCGTGGTCAGGCCGTCGCCGGTGGCCATCACCACGCGCAGGCCGGCGTCGCGCAGGGACTTCAGTGCAGCTGCCGTGGTCGCCTTGATCGGGTCGGACACTGCGAGCAGGCCAGCCAGCGTCCCATCGACCGCCAGGTGCATGACACTCGCGCCCTGGCCGCGCAGTTCTTCGGCCTGCGACTTCAGGGTATCCACTGAAACGCCGAGCTGCTCCATCAGCGCTGTGTTACCCAGTGCCAGAGACTTACCGTCGACCTTGCCCCGCACCCCGATGCCAGACTCTGAATCGAATTGCTCGGGCTTGGAGAGCTTGAGCCCTTGTTCGTTGGCTGCCGCGACGATGGCCGCGGCAAGCGGGTGTTCGCTGCCCTGGTCCAGGCTGGCCGCCAAGCGAAGCACTTCTTCATCCTTGTAGTTTTTCGTGGCGATGGCACGTTCGAAGGTCGGGCGCCCTTCGGTCAGCGTGCCGGTCTTGTCGACGATCAGCGTATCGACCTTGCGCAGGTTCTCGATCGCGGCGGCATCGCGAAACAGCACCCCATTGGTCGCGCCCTTGCCGGTGGCGACCATGATCGACATCGGCGTGGCCAGCCCCAGCGCGCAGGGGCAGGCGATGATCAACACGGCCACGGCGTTGATAAGGCCGAAGACCCAGCTTGGCTCAGGGCCGAAGAAGCCCCAGGCGAAGAAGGTCAGCAATGCAATGCCCACCACCGTGACGACAAAGTATCCGGCCACCATATCGGCCATGCGCTGCATCGGAGCGCGCGAGCGCTGCGCCTGCGCCACCATCTGCACGATCTGCGACAGCACGGTGGCCGAGCCCACGTGTTCGGAGCGCATCACCAGCGCGCCGCTGGTGTTCATCGTCGCGCCGATCAGCTTGTCGCCCGCGCGCTTGGTCACCGGCAACGGCTCACCGGTGAGCATCGATTCGTCGAGTGCGCTGCTGCCTTCGACGACCACACCGTCGACCGGAACTTTCTCGCCCGGACGCACGCGTAGCTGGTCGCCTTCGTGCACATTCGACAGCGGCACGTCCTCTTCGCTGCCATCGGCATTGATGCGCCGCGCGGTCTTGGGTGCCAGGCCGAGCAGCGACTTGATGGCCGCCGACGTCTGCGAACGCGCCTTCAACTCGAGAATCTGCCCGAACAGTGTCAGTGAGATGATCACCGCAGCGGCTTCGAAGTAGACCGCAACACGACCGTCGATGACGAAGGTGGCCGGAAACAACTGAGGCGCAACCGTGGCGACGACGCTGTACAGGAAGGCGACACTGGTGCCCAGGCCAATCAGTGTCCACATGTTGGGGCTGCGGTTGATCACTGATTTGACTCCACGCACATAAAACGGCCAGCCGGCCCACAGCGCAACCGGCAAAGTGAGCACCAGTTCAACCCAATTCTGTGTATCACCGTGGAACAAGGCCAGGCGATGGCCGGCCATCGCCAGCACCATGACGGTCGCCGACAGCGGCAAGGTCCACCAGAAGCGGCGCGTGAAGTCGACCAGTTCAGGGTTCTCATCATCGTCAAGCGTCGGCATCATCGGCTCGAGCGTCATGCCGCATTTGGGGCAATTGCCCGGATGGTCCTGGCGGATCTCCGGGTGCATCGGGCAAGTGAAGATCTTGCCGGCTTCCACCGGCTTCGGCGCGGCCAGCGCGGCATCTGGTGTGCTCGCCGCGTACGCTTTCGGATCGGTGCTGAACTTCGCCTGGCACTTGGAGCTGCAGAAATAGTACGGATGACCCTCGTGCTCAACGTGATGCGCGGACTGCGCCGTCACGGTCATACCGCAGACCGGATCTTTCAACGCGTCTGGTGTCTGCGCAGTCGCGGCGTGTTCATGGTGCATGGGGTTCATGAGAGCATTCTTTCGTCGTCAGTTGACACGATTGGCGCTTACTTACAAACGTACGACAGGCCTTGCCATCGCATGGATGTCAAGGGCTTTCGGGCTTGGGGCTTCAGCCTTTGCGTCCGCATTGCGATCATCGCCTGGCTTGCCACCCCTGGCGCCGGGCCCCATTCGGCCCATCGTGCTCAAGCCAGGGGCGGTGGGGGTGGCCTGTGCGATCAGAACAGTGGCGGTGGTAGCCGGGTGATGACTGTCATGCTGGGCGTCGATTGCGGCCCATGTAGACATGGCCATCGTGGAGCCGGCGACAGCGGAAAAGGTCGAGATTGTGCGAACGAAGTTCATGTGGAGTCCCTGGCAGTTGAATCGGAAAGTGCATGGAGCTCGTTCCATGGGAGATCCGAGCTTGCGCTGCGTACCTTGCGGTACAGGGTCAAGTCGAATGGATAGGCTGAGTAAAACCACGCGCGCGCGTGGCTCTCGGGTCGTCAGCTGCTATCGGGCTATAGCGTCAACCGCACATAGCGGGTTCGCAGCGGCAGACCTGCGCGCGTGAGGCGCTCGATGCGGGCAGGTTGCCGCAGATCGAGCGCAGCGACCGATACCGACCAATCCATCGCGAAAGACGGCAGCATGGCCATGTCTGGCAGTTCCATGCCCGACTGCCACTTGACGATGATCTGCGACGTGTCATCGCAGACCTTGAGACACGGAGCCTCACCTGGGGACTGGTTCTGCGCGTGGCTAGCCAAAGCACCGGCATGACCCGGCGAAACGGCAGGCGATTCTTTGGTGGCCACGAACAATGGATCAAGATGCGTGGTGCGATCTTGCAACAGGCACGCATTTGCCCACGCCGCACCCACCGCAAAAACCCAGGACACCAACATCGCCGAAGCGAAGCGGCGCTTGATTCGAGGTGTATGCAAGAGTGCCATGGCGATGCGATGGGTTTGGCCCATCCCATGTTACGGCGCCGCACGGACCACGCGTTGATCTTGGTCAAACCTGCGTAAAAAATTCGCAAGCCCGCCATCAGCGGATAAGTCGTATTGCGGTATCAGCCCACACACCCGTCGGACGGACCGTAGTAACCTAGGGGGGAGGATAAAAATCCATCATGAGCAAAGCCCAGTCACACGCATTGGATCCCGCCATCGTCAAACGCCTGGGAAGGGCCAGCGGACATCTGAGCAGCGTGATCGCCATGATCGAACAGGAGCAACGTTGCCTGAACATCGCCCCCGCTCGACAAGTTCAAACGCATCACACGCTATCTCTGAGCGCCGCATAGAACCGCCATGATCGATTTGCTTCGCCATCGCACGTACCGGCATCTGTTCGCAGCGCAGGTGATCGCGTTGATCGGCACCGGATTGGCAACGGTCGCGCTGGGCCTGCTCGCCTACGATCTGGCTGGCGCCAATGCGGGTACGGTGCTTGGCACGGCGCTGGCCATCAAGATGGTGGCCTATGTCGGCGTGGCACCTGTGGCGACAGCATTGGCCCAGAGCCTGCCCCGACGTGCGCTGCTGGTGGGTCTGGATCTGGTTCGCGCCGCAGTGGCCCTGGCGCTGCCATTCGTCTCGCAGGTATGGCACGTGTATGTTCTGATCTTCGCGCTGCAGGCCGCCTCCGCCGCGTTCACGCCCACCTTCCAGGCGACGATTCCCGATGTGTTGCCCGACGAAAAGGACTACACCAAGGCCCTGTCCCTGTCGCGACTGGCCTATGACATGGAGAGCCTGGTCAGCCCGATGCTGGCGGCGGCGCTGCTGACGCTTGTCAGCTTCCATGACCTGTTCGCAGGCACCGTGTTCGGATTTCTTGCGTCTGCCTTGTTGGTCGCGTCTGTCGTGCTGCCCGCCAGTGCGCCGCAGCCGCGCCGGGGCATTTTTGAGCGCACGACCCGCGGCATGCGGATCTACCTGGCGACTCCCCGGCTGCGTGGTCTGCTGGCAGTCAATGCAGCGGTGGCGGCAGCGGGCTCCATGGTGTTTGTCAACACCGTGGTGATGGTGCAATCGGGTTTCGGCCTGACGCAAAGCGCCACCGCGGCGGCGCTTGCTGCATTTGGCGCAGGGTCGATGTTGGCGGCGCTCGCGCTACCCAGGTTACTGGAACGATGGCAGGACCGAACCGTGATGCTGTCGGGTATTGCCGTGCTGGTGTTGATGCTGTTGCTTGGCGCAGTGGGCCTGGACTACCGTGGTCTGCTGGGACTGTGGTTTGTGGCGGGTCTGGCATACGCCACAGCCCAAACGCCGTCCGGGCGATTGCTCAGGCGATCATCGCATC
>Ga0105047_10000309_pt1 | contig 78030 bp, 73 predicted proteins | sample MAT04_FD_78384 | JGI IMG/M metagenome (GOLD analysis project Ga0105047, IMG submission 78384) | Freshwater microbial communities from Lake Fryxell liftoff mats and glacier meltwater in Antarctica - MAT-04 (megahit assembly) | ecosystem: Environmental > Aquatic > Freshwater > Ice > Liftoff... | reverse complement strand
CACCTTCGAGCTGAGGTTGGTCGACCAGGCCGGCACGAGCTCGATGAGGAAGACGGTGGAGAGGTGGGCGAGGTAGCTGCTCAGCGTTCGGGGTGGGATGGCGATGTCGTTGGCGAGTCGGCTCACGTTGAGCTCGGTGGCGGTGCGCGTTGCGCACAGGCGCAGCAGCGCCGGCATCGAGCCTCGGCGCTCGATCTCGGCGACGTCGGTCGAGAGCCGTTCCAGCACCGTGGTGGCATAGGCATCGAACCACGCATCGCGTCGGCGACCGATACGGGTGGAGGCCTCGGGGAAGCCACCTGCGCACACAGCGCCGACGTAGTCATGCCGCCCCCAGTCGGTGGTGGGCCGTTGCCAGGGTGTGCCCGCCAACGACGACGAGACGAACGACTCGAGTCGGCCAGCCACCTCGCCCATCGACAGCGGCCACAGCCCGATGATCTCCATCCGACCGGCCAGCGTGTCCGCCAGTCGCGGGGTGGACAGCAAGCGGGTCGAGCCCGTGAGCAGGAATCGGCCCGGGCGGCGATCTCGGTCGACCGAAGCCTTGATGACCAGCATCAGATCGGGGACGCGCTGGACCTCATCGATGACGAACGGGTTCGGTCGTCCATCGACGAAGCCGTCTGGATCGGCGAGGGCGGCGTCACGTTGGCCCGGTCGTCGAGGGTCACGATCTGCCCGCCGAGGTCCGTCGTCACCTGGGCGACGAGCGTCCTGGTGCCGACCTGGTGCGCGCCGTTCACCGCGACCACCGGCGTGTCGGCCAGCGCTTCGCGCACGGCGTCTTCGAGGAACCTTCGTAGCAGCGGCGGCGCCAACGCCAACCTCCTGTTGCCGATTCGTCGCAGGTCCAGCTGCCGATCCGTCGGTGCTCCAGCTGCCGATTCGTCGTGGTCAGGCGGGACAGTTGGAGCGGTACTCGGAGATGGCGGGGAAGGTCGCCGGTGTCGGTGCCGGACAGAGCCACGGGAAGTAGCGGGTGTCGCCATCGACCCAGCGCTTGAGCCAGGGCAGGACCGACCGCTGGATGGTCGTGTTCTGCGTGGTCACGCAGTAGTGGTTGCCGCCGGCCACCTCGAGGTAGGCCTTCGAGCCATCGGAGGTGCCGACCGGGAGGCTCTCGTAGAACACCTTCGAATGGGGGGTGTTCGGTGCGATGTTGTCGTTGCCACAAGCCACCACCAGCGTCGGCACGGTCACGCCCGACCAGTCCTTCTTCGATGTGAACGGAGCCAGCGGCACGGCGGCGCGAAGTTCCGGCCGCTCCTTGGCGGCGTGGAGCGCGCCGCCTCCACCCATCGACCAGCCCATGACGGCCAACCGATCGGGGTTGACCATCCCGGCCGCCGAGCTCTCGACCGTCAGGTAGTCGAGGGCGGCCAGGAGCTGCTCGCCGCGCTCGCTCGGGTGGTCCTCGAGGGAGTTGGTGGTGATGGTGATGACCACGAAACCGTTCGAGGCCAGGAACGGCCCGTACCAGGCGATCGTCGACTCGGCCGAGATGTAGCCGGGGACCACGGCCACCCCGCCGAACCGCGTGCCGGGCTCGGCCACGGGGTGCCAGATGGTGCCGCCACCGAAGCCGTGCCCGGGGCCGACCGCCACCGACTCGTAGGCGTACGGGCCGACCGCGGCCTCGATGCTGACGTCGGTGGGTGCGGGCCCGCGAAACTTGCAGCCGGCTGCCAGGACGAGCACCGCGGCCACGACCACCACGACTTTTGCGGCTACTCGACGGCGACTTTCGTTGGTCGACATCAGCCCTCCCCCGACGGCATGGTCGAGACAGCGCCTGCCCGACCCCGAGACCCTATGCGCCAAGCGAGTCCCTTGGTCGAGGTTCGTGCCGGGGCCGACCGCGCCAGTAGCGTTCGCAGGGCCATGAGCCGTCACTACGACACCGTCACCTTCCTCTCCGACTACGGCCGGACCGACGAGTTCGTCGGTGTCGTGCACTCGGTGATCCGGTCGCTGGCCCCGGCCACCACGGTGATCGACCTCACCCACGACATCACCCCGTACGACGTGCGCGGCGGCGGCCTGCTGCTGGCCCGATCGGTGCAGTACCTGTGCCCGGGCGTGGTCGTGGCCGTGGTCGACCCGGGCGTGGCCACCGAGCGCCGAGCCATCGCCGTCGAGGTGGGCGACGGCGAGAGCGTCCTCATCGGACCCGACAACGGGCTGCTCGCCCCTGCTGTGGCCATGTGCGGCGGCGCCACCCGGGCCTTCTCGCTCACCAACGCCGACTACCACCTCGAGGCCCCCGGGCCGACGTTCGCCGGGCGCGACGTCTTCGCCCCAGCCGCCGCCTACCTGTGTGCCGGCATCCCGCTCGAGACGCTCGGCGAGGAGGTCGATCCGAACCTGCTCTTGCCGGGCATCCTTCCAGTCACCCGCCTGGAGGACGGCGACCTCCACGCCGAGGTCCTGTGGGTCGACCGCTACGGCAACGCCCAGCTCAACCTCGACCCTGACGAGCTAGACGAGTTCGCCGGCGCCGGGGAGCCCGTCACCCTCACGTTCGCCGACCAGAGCCGCACGGCCCAGCGCGTCCGCGTCTACGCCGACGTCCGCGTCGGCGAGGTGGGCCTCGTCACCGACTCCTACGGCCTCGTGGCCATCGCCGTCGATCGGGGATCGGCCGCCTCTGAGCTCGGGCTCACCCCGGGCACGCTCGTGGTCGTGTCGACCATCGACGACGGCGGCCGCTCCGTGGCCGTGTCGACACCGGTGAGCCTCGGGCGAACCAACGCCCCCCGCGCTTTCACCACCAACCCGGAGGAACCCCGATGAGGAAGGGAACCACCATCGCGCTGGCCATCCTGCTGGCGTTCATCCTGGGCGCCGCCGTGCTCCAGCTCGTCATCCTTGCTCCCTGACCGCCCCGACGCGGTCAGGACGCGGGTCAGGACGAGGAGGCGAGGCGATCGCGGGTGAAGCGCTTGGCGTTGAGCGCCACCAGGGCGATCGCCGCGATCCACGTGACCAGGCCGATGGCGAAGATGAACCAGACGGGCGCCAGCATCAGCGCCGACGCTTGGCTGGCGGCCACGAAGATGAGCGGCAGGATCACGGCTCCGCCCAGCTGGTTGGCCTCCTGCGTGGTCTTGGCCTTCGACGACACGATCACGAGCAGCCCGAGGGCCAGCAGGGCGATGGCCGGCGCCAACCACACGATGACGACCGTCCACTGCGTGAAGGGCAGGAAGATGCGCCCCATCGTGGGCCAGGCGATGACGTTGGACACGAGAGCGAACAGCGCCGCGCCCACCCACGTGATGACCACGGCCGGGATGAGCCCCACGAGGACCTTGGCCAGGAACAGGTCGCGATCGGCCACCGGCAGGTGCAGGAGGCCTTCGAGGGTGCGACGCTCCTTCTCGCCGGCGAAGGCGTCGGCGGCGAGCACGGCCGACACCATGAGCGGGATGACGAGGAGCACCGGCGACAGCAGGTAGCCGAGCGTCAGCACGGTCACCTGCTCGCGGCCCGGCAGCCCCAGGATCGGGTCGAGCAGGTCGCGCACCAGAGGCGAGTTCAGGGCCGAGTTGATCTGGCTGGCATCAGCCGACCGGGCGAACAGGCCGACGCCGAGGGGGAGGGCCACCAACAGCACGGCCGGGACCATCAGCATGGGCAGCACGATGGCCTTCGACCGCCGGATGGCGGTGAGGTCCTTGCGCATCACGGTGCGGATGGCCGACCAGTCGCGCCCGGTGCGCGGCCCGTCGATCCTCGGTGGAGTGGACACGGTGGACGTGAAGCTGCCGGCGTCGACGAGGTCAGGTTGCCCCTCGGTCAGCGCTTCGATCTCGGCCAACGTGGGGTTGTCGATCGGTTGGTCGTCGGTGGTCACGGTGCGACCTCGCTGGAGCCGGGCACGGCCTCGTCGTCTCGTCGGGCCAGGAAGCCGTCGGTGATGCCGTTCCCTTCGGCTTCGAGGATCTGGGCTTCGACGGCGAAGTACACGTCTTCGAGTGACGGCGCCCGGCTCTCGATGCCGTAGACCGGCAGACCCCGGGCGACGAGGTCGCTGACCAGGCCGGGAAGCACGTCGCGGCCGGCGACCCGAAGGGTGGCACCGTCGTCGGCCAATCGGGTGGCGAGCACGCCCGAGCGCTGCTCGAGCCAGGCCATCGTGGTCGGGTCGGCCGGCGCGCCCAGGTCGAGGAAGGCGCCGATGCCCTGGAAGTACGTGTCGGCCAGGTCGCTCGGGCGGCCGAACGCCTGGAGGCGCCCGCGGTGCAGCACGGCCATGCGGTCGGCCAGCCGACCGGCTTCGCCGAGGAAGTGGGTGGCGAGGACGATGGTGCGTCCGTCGCCGGCCAACTCCTGGATGAGGGCGACGACGTCGCGGGTGCCGGCCGGGTCGAGGCCGGAGGTCGGCTCGTCGAGGAAGAGCACCTCGGGGTCGTGGAGCAGGGCCCGGGCCAGGGCCACGCGCTTGCGCTGACCGGTCGAGAAGCCCTGGGTGAGGTCGTCGGCCCGCTCCGTCATGCCGAAGCGCTCGAGCAGTTCCATGCTCCGCTTGCGGGCATCGATCGGGTTAAACCCGCGGAGGCGGGCGGTGATCTCGAGGTTCTCCAGCGTGGTCAGGCGGTCGTCGATGCCGGCGTTCTCGGTGAGCACACCGGTGCGGCTGCGCACGGCGTCTCCCTCGGTGACCGGATCGAACCCGGCCACGCGGCTGCGGCCGGCATCAGGTCGAAGGACGCCGTTGAGCAGGCGGACGGTGGTGGTCTTGCCGGCGCCGTTGGGGCCGAGCAGGGCCAGGACCTCACCCGCCGAGACGTCGATGGTGAGGCGGTCGACGGCCACGCCGGACGGGAACGAGCGCGTCAGTTCCTGGGTGGCGATGGCGGTGGTCACGTCGAGCCCGCCGGTCGTGTTCGGTTCCGCTGGTTCGCAGCCATCGGGGCTGACGCTACCCGAGCCGACAGGCGAGGTGACCCGTGTGGCTGCGGCCCTGTCGAGCGGAGCGAGACGAGGCCTCGGGCCTCGTCGTGTCCACCGAACCGCTCACGCTCTAGGGTGAGTCCTTCGCTCTCGCCGTTCCCAGGGGTCACGACCGCATGAACCTCGCCTCGATCATCGATGGCCATCCCGACGACGCCGTCGCCATCATCTCCCGCGGCAACGCCACGACCTACAGGGAGCTGCGCGAGCAGGTCGCCCGTTTGCGGGGCGGCTTCGCCTCGCTCGGGCTGGAGCCCGGCGACCGCCTCGGCATCGCCTGCGGCAACAACTGGTACTTCGCCATCACCTACCTGGCCGCGCTCGGCGCCGGCCTGGTGGCCGTGCCGGTGAACCCGTCGGCGCCGGAGCCCGAGCTGCGACGCCACCTCGCCCACACAGGGGTGAAGGTGCTCGTGGCCGGTCCGGCCGCGGCCAAGTCGGTGGCCGCGCTCGACCGCTCGGTGCTGCCTGACCTGGCCACGGTGGTGCGCACCACCGGTTGCGACGTGCCTGATGCCATCGAGCTCGACGACCTCCTGGTGGCGGAGCCGTCGGCGGTTGTCGAGCGCGAGCCCGACGACGTCGCTGTGCTCATCTTCACCAGCGGTACCGCCGGCACCCCGCGGGCGGCCATGCTCACCCACGGGAACCTGGCGTCCAACCTCGATCAACTCCAGTCCTCTGGCGCCAGGCGCCAGTTGCCGACCGACGTGTCGTTCGGCGTGCTTCCCATGTTCCACATCTTCGGCCTCAACGTGGTGTTGGGTCTGTCGCTCAAGGCCGGCTCGTCGGTCCTGCTGGTGGAGCGCTTCGACCCGTCGTCGGCGGCTGAGGCCATCGTGAACCACGGCGTCACCGTCATCGCCGGCGCGCCGACGATGTGGGCGGCGTGGGGTGGCCTCCCCGGCCTCGATCCGACCACGTTTGCCAACGTGCGCATCGCCTCCTCGGGTGCGGCCAAGCTGCCGGTCGAGACGGCCCAGCTCATCGACGACCGCTACGACCTCCACATCGCCGAGGGCTACGGCCTGACCGAGACGTCGCCGGTGGTCACCACGGCCACCGGCTCCGATGCGCCGTTCGGGTCGATCGGCCCGCCGTTGCCCGGCATCGAGATCCGCCTGGTCGACGCCGACGGAGACGATTCGCTCGTCGGCGACTCCGGTGAGGTCTACGTGCGCGGCGCCAACGTCTTCGCCGGCTACTGGGACGACATCGACGCCACCGCCGCGGTCAAGGACGATGACGGTTGGCTGCACACCGGTGACATCGCCGTGGCCGACGACGACGGCAACCTCTACCTGGTCGACCGGGTGAAGGACCTGATCATCGTCTCGGGCTTCAACGTCTTCCCGGCCGAGGTCGAAGAGGTCCTCATCGCCCACCCGGCCATCGAAGGCTGCGCCGTCGTCGGTGTGCCCCACCCGCATTCGGGTGAGGCGGTCAAGGCCTACGTCGTGCTGGCGCCCGGCCGCTCGGCCGAGGAAGACGACATCGTGGCCTGGTGCAGTGAGCGACTGGCCCGCTACAAGTGCCCCGAGAAGGTCATGTTCGTGGACGAGCTCCCACGAGGGACGAGCGGGAAGGTCCTTCGCCGAGTCCTGCGCTGATCTCGGGAGCCGGGCGCCACGCCACCGGCGGAGCGACCGACCGGCGGTTGGTGATCAGGAAGCCGACGAAGATGATGGTGATGCCCACCACCAGGGTGACGGCGAACGCCTCCATCTCGTCGAACACGGAGTTCAGCAGGCCACTGGCCGACAGCACGAGCGTGCCCAGCGCGATGCACACGTTGGCCGCAGCCAGCCGTCCCGCGCCTGGTGGCCGCGGCGAGCGCAGCAGTGAGGCGACGCTCCACAGAGCGCCCACGATGATCACGGTGGCGGCGATGCCCGAGGCCATGGCGGCTGCGATGCGGGGGCCGGCGCCGAACACGTCGCTGCCCTGGGGGAGCACCTCGGGGTCGATCTCGCCGACCATGGGCGCCATCACGACCATCCCAGCGGCGAAGGCGCCGAGCAGGGACACCACGGCGGCGGCGCGGTCGCCCCGTCGGATGCCGCCGAGCAGGTAGACGGTGCCGAGCGCCAAGAAGGGCACGTTGAGGATGGCACCGAAGAGGTAGAAGGACTTGTAGGTCCACGTGCCCCAGCCGACGCTGTCGCCGACGAACAGCGACAGGGACCCGGCCGCGAACATGGCCAGCGCGATCGTCCACATCAGCTGGTGGCGGCGTCGGGTGTCGCGGTAGCGGTCGAGGGCGGACAGCGAGAAGGCGACGGCGACCAGGGTGGCGGCGGCGGCGGAGATGGCGTGCATGGCGCCCGCCAGGCTACGGGCGTCGCTGCCCACCGGCCCAGCCCAGCACCTTTTCGGTGACGCTGAGCTGTGACGACGCGGGCGAGGCGAGGACTTTGTGAACGCGTGAACGAGGTCGCTACGCTGAGGTCGATGGCTGAACGAGCCCGCAGGCCGATCCCTGACGCCACGGTGGCGCGGCTCCCGGTGTATCTGCGCAGCCTGGCGGAGGCCTCGGCCGAGGGCCTGGCCACGATCTCGTCCGAGCGCCTGGCCGAGCTGGCGGGCGTCAACGCCGCCAAGGTCCGCAAGGACCTGTCTTATCTCGGCTCCTACGGCACCCGGGGCGTGGGCTACGACGTCGAGTACCTGCTCTACCAGATGAGCCGCGAGCTCGGTCTGACCCACGACTGGCCCGTCGTCATCGTCGGCGCCGGCAACCTCGGGCAGGCCCTCGCCAACTACGGCGGGTTCGGAAGCCGTGGCTTCCCCGTGGTGGCCCTCGTCGACACCGACCTGTCCAAGGTGGGCACCGTGGTGAGCGGGCGCCCCGTCCGCCATCCCGACGACCTGGCCGACATCGTCGCCGAGCACGGGAGCATCATCGGGATCATCGCCACGCCCGCCGGTGTCGCCCAGGATGTGGCTGACCGGATGATCGAGGCGGGCATCTCCTCGGTGCTCAACTTCGCCCCCGCCGTGATCAACGTGCCGGAAGGGATCGGGCTGCGCAAGGTCGACCTTGCCGTCGAGCTGCAGATCCTGAGCTTCTACCAGCAGCGCAGCGATGCAGCGAAGGCCCCCGCTGGCGAGTCACGCCTGCGTGGGGTGCGTCGTCGGGTCATCGACGGGTTGTCCACCGAAAGTGTGGGGGCCGGCTGATGCCGGTCGATGCCCCCCTCTATCCCGTCAACCTCATCGTGTCCGGCCGACCCGTGCTGGTGGTGGGCGGCGGTCGAGTCGCCGTCCAGAAGGTGGTCGAGCTCGTGGCCTGCGGGGCCGCCATCACCGTGGTGGCGCCCGAGTTGTGTGCGGACCTGGTGGCCATCGAAGGGCTGACCATCGAGCATCGAGCCTACGAGTCGGGCGAGGTCGCCGGCTACCGGCTGGCCGTCACCGCCACCAACGATCCGGCCGTCAACCGCCAGGTCTTCGCCGAGGGCGAGGCGGCCGGCGTGTGGGTCAACTCGGCCGACGATCCGGCCAACTGCGCCTTCACCCTGCCCGCCCGCGTGCGCCAGGGACCGCTCCTGGTCACGTTCGCCACCGGTGGGCACGCCCCGGCCATGGCCACCTGGCTGCGACGCACCTTCACCGCTGAGTTCGGTCCCGAGTACGTCACGCTCATCGAAATGCTGAGCGAAGCACGGGCGGAGGTCCAGGCCGACGGTCGGTCGACCGAGGGCTTGGATTGGCAGGGGGCGCTGGATTCAGGGATGCTTGCACTCGTCCGCGAGGGACGTCTCGCCGAAGCCAAGGAGCGCCTACAGGCGTGTCTGTCGTCGTCATCGGTCTGAACCACCGCACCGTTCCGCTCGAGTTGCTCGAGCGCATGACCGTCGAATCGTCGCGCCTACCCAAGGCGCTGCACGACCTGTGCTCGCGGCCCAACGTCAGCGAGGCCGTGGTCCTGTCCACCTGCAACCGCACCGAGGCCTACGTCGTGGCCGAGAAGTTCCACGGCGCCTACCACGACATCCGCCAGTTCCTGTCGGAGACGTCCTACCTCCCACCCGACCAGTTCGCCGACCACCTCTACGTCCATTACGACGTCGACTGCGTTCGCCACCTGTTCGGTGTGACCGCCGGTCTCGACTCGGCCGTGGTGGGCGAGGCCGAGATCCTCGGCCAGGTGCGCGTGGCCTGGGAGCTGGCTCGTGAGGAGGGTGCAGCGGCATCCGGCCTGAACCTGCTGTTCCGCCATGCCCTGGAGGTCGGCAAGCGGGCGCGCACCGACACCGCCATCTCGCGCAACATCGCCTCGGTCTCGACCGCTGCGGTGGCCATGGCCGCCGAGCGCCTCGGCTCGCTCGACGGTCGTTCGATCCTCGTGCTCGGCGCTGGCGAGATGGGCGAGGGCATGGTCCGCTCGCTCGTCACCAGCGGCGTGGCCGATGTCCGCGTGGCCAACCGCACCTGGGAGCGCTCCGAAGAGCTCGCCGCCCGCGTCGGTGGCCGCTCGGTGCGCTTGGCCGAGCTGAACGACTCGCTGGCCGAGGTCGACCTGCTGCTCACCGGCACCGGCGCCACGTCGATGATCCTCGAGCACGGCGATCTGGCCCGCATCATGGAGGCCCGTGCCGGCCGCGAGCTGCTTGTGGTCGATGTGGCCGTGCCCCGAGACGTCGACCCGGCCGCCGCCGAGCTGCCCGGGGTGACGCTGCTCGACATGGACGACCTCCGGGCTTTCGCCGACCGGGGCATCGCCGCCCGCCAGGCCGAGGTCGGCCTGGTGCGCGAACTGGTCGACGAGGAGGTCGACCGCTACACGCTGACGGCCACCGCCCGCGAGGTGGCGCCGCTGGTCACGTCGTTGCACGAGCGGGCCGAAGCCGTCCGGTCGGCCGAGGTCGATCGGCTGCGGTCCCGGCTGGGCGAGCTCGACGAGCGCCAGGCCGATGCCGTCGAGGCGCTCACCAAGGGAATCGTGGCCAAGCTGCTGCACGACCCGACGGTGCAGCTGAAGGACGCAGCCGGCACGCCCAAGGGCGAGCGCCTGGCCGACGCCCTGCGCGACCTGTTCGACCTGTGAGCCGGTCGTGGCCGTGACCACGCTGCGCATCGCCACGCGGGGCAGCGTGCTGGCCCGCTGGCAGGCTGACCACGTCGCCGCCCTGCTGCGTGCCGTCGATCCACAGGTGACCGTCGAGCTCGTGATCGTGTCGACCGAGGGCGATCGACGACTCGACGTGCCGCTGTCCACGCTCGGTGGCAAGGGCGTGTTCGTGAAGGAGGTGCAGGCCGCCGTGCTCGACGGCCGGGCCGACGTGGCCGTGCACTCGGCCAAGGACCTCCCCGCGGTCACGCCCGACGGGCTCGTCATCGCCGCCGTCCCCGAGCGGGCCGACCCCCGCGATGCCCTGGTCGGCTCGACGCTCGCCGGTCTGGCTCCTGGCGTCACCGTGGCCACGGGGTCCCAGCGCCGTCAGGTGCAGCTTGCGGCGGCCCGACCGGATCTGGTCTTCGTGGGTCTGCGCGGCAACATCGCTACCCGGCTGCAACGCCTCGACGAGGGCGTGGCCGACGCCATCGTCATGGCCGTGGCCGCCCTCGAGCGCCTGGGGCTGGCCGACCGGATGGCGGAGGTCCTCGATCCCGAGGTGATGCTGCCGCAGGTCGGCCAAGGTGCGCTGGCCATCGAGTGCCGGGCCGACGACGACGTGGCCCTCGCCGCGCTGGCCCCGCTCGAGCATGCCGTCAGTCGCACGTGTGTCGATGCCGAGCGGGCCTTCCTCGACGAGCTCGGCGGTGATTGCGACCTGCCGGCCGGTTGCTTCGTGGTGCGTGCCGAGGATGGCACGTTCGACGTCACCGGCGTGCTGGCCGACGACGCCGGCCGCGTGCACCGTCGCCCGATGTCGGTGGCCGCCGGCGCTGAGGCGGCAGCCGCTCGCCACCTGGCCCGCGCCCTTCGCGAGGCTGCGTCGTAGCCTGCGCCCGCCCTGCGAACTGGGCAAGTACGGCCCCACTGGGCAGGTGCTACTTGCCCAGAACGGTGGGGGTGGTGGCGGTGGCGTAGCCGAGGGGGCGGAGGTCGGTGTCGACGTGGTCTTGGAGGCGGTCGTTGCTGGGGGCATAGCCCGTGGCGACGTGGGCGGCGACGGTGGCGTCGTGGAGCGTCCGACGGTCGTCGCCGGGCAGCGAGCGGTCGCCCAGGTGTCGGATCCGGGCCGCCACCGAACGACCGACTCGACCGAGGCCCACCGCAGGCAGCAGTGCGCCTTGGTGGATGTAGGAGTCGGTCCCCACCCAATTCCACACTCGGAGCAGACGGCGAACGCCGGGAGCGAGGGAGACGTTGTGGCGCTTGACGACGAGTGCGGCTCGCACATCGGGCGGCGGTGCAACGACACCGATCCACGTGGCCAACCGCACGATGAAGGCGTCGCGGTCGGTGAGCACCCGCTCGTACGGTTCGAGCCACAGCGACGACTCGCCGAACCGGTCGGCGATGGCATCGGCCACGTGGTCGTAGGCCAGGCGTCGGGCGTGGAAGCGCAGCGACGTGCCCGGGAAGCGATCTCCGGCCGCGAACCGGGCCAGCGACAGCGTGCCGCCGTCGGATACGTACTGGCCATGCAGCGCTCGGAGCTGGTCGGCCTGGTTGCGCACCACGAGCAGGCAGGCGGCGTCGGGGACCAGCGCGACCAGGCGGTCGAGGTTGCGATCGAGGTCGTGGCCCGCCCACAGCCACCCGCTCAGCCCCTCGTGCGACACCAAGACGGCCCGGCCGTCGGCGCGGGCCTGGTCGAGCCAGGCGGCGAGCGGTGTCGGGTCGAACCGGTCCTCCTCCACGAGCTGCCGCAGCCACTCGCCAGCCATCGGTGTGCGTAGGTCCAGCACCGTGAGCTCGTCGAACGCGGGGAACACGGCTCGCTGGAGCCACGTCGTCCCCGTCTTGTGCATCCCGAGATGGAGGTGCACCCGGCCGGGACCGGGGCCGCCGGCGCTCACGGCGCCAGGACCGCATGCGGCAGGGGATGGGGGCCCGGAGCGGGGTCGGGGTGGAGCCCTTCGGCGGTCACGGGCGTCACCGTAGGGCGTGACGGGCGCCACCCGTAGACTGCGGCGGTGCGTTGCAGCTCGTGCGGGGCGGCCATCCCCGAAGGTTCCCGGTTCTGTCCCTCGTGTGGGCATGCCACGTCGGCGCGCGCCGACGAGCGTCGCATCGCCACGGTGCTGTTCGCCGACATCGTGGGCTTCACGTCGATGGCCGAGGCGCTCGACCCCGAGTCGGTGAAGGAGCTCGTCGACCGCTGCTTCGAACGGCTCGCGGCCGACGTCATGTCCTTCGGTGGCAAGGTCGACAAGATCATCGGCGACGCCATGGTCGCCCTGTTCGGGGCACCCGTGGCCCACGAGGACGATCCCGAGCGGGCCGTGCGGGCTGCGCTGCGGATGCAGGCCACGGTCGCCGCCTACGCCGCCGAGGCCGAGGCCGGGGTGCGGATCCGCATCGGGGTCAACACTGGCGAGGTGCTCGTCGGTTCGCTGCGGGCCGGCGGCGAGTACACGGCCATGGGCGACGTGGTGAACACGGCCCAACGCCTGCAGGCCGCAGCCGACCCCGGCGCGGTCCTGGTCGGACCGGTCACCTACGGCGCAACGCACGAGGTCATCGCCTACCGGCACCTCGGCGCCGTGCCGGTGCGGGGCCGAGACGAGGCGGTCGACACCTGGGAGGCCCTCGAACCGCTGCTGCCCCCCGGGCACCGGCCCCGCCGCAGTGGCGTGCCCGTCGTTGGTCGCGACGTCGAGCTCGGCCTGTTCGGTCAGGTCGTCGACGGTGCCGTCGGGCGGCGCCGCGCCCAACTCGTGGTGCTCTTGGGTGAAGCCGGGGTGGGCAAGTCCCGGCTGGCCACCGAGATGGCCTCGATCGCCGAGCACCGCCACGGTGCTCGCGTGCTCGAGGGTCGCTGCGTCCCCTATGGCGAGGCCAACGTGTGGTGGCCCATCGCCGAGGCCGTCCGACAGGCGTGCGGGATCACGCCGGAGGCCACCCGCGGCGAAGCTGGCCAAGCGGCGTCGATGGTGGTGGCCGACGCGCTCGGCGTGCCCGTCATGTCGCCCGACGTACGACGGGTGATCGACGGGCTGCTGTTCCTCCTGGGCTATGAGGTCCCGCTGCGAGACATCGATCCCCAGCGGGCCCGTGAGGATGCGCAGTGGGCCGTGCTCACCTTCCTCGAGGGCCTGGCCGGCCAGCAGCCCCTGGTGCTCGGGATGGCCGACCTGCACTGGGCCGACCCCGCCCTGCTGGCGCTGCTCGACGTGTTGCTCGAGCGCTTGGCCCGCACGCCGTTCGTGCTGGTGGCCACGGCCCGCGGCACGATCGGCGAGCACTGGGCCTCGCGCGCCGGCCGCCACAACTCGGTGATCTGGCACCTCGACCCACTGGATCCGGTCGCCGCCGCTCGCCTGCTCGACGTGCTCATCGACGCTGACCTCCCGGCCGACCTGCGCGAGGCGCTGCTCGACCGTGCCGGCGGCAACCCGCTCTTCCTCGAGGAGTTGCTCGGCTTGGTGGCCGACGTCGACGCGGCCGCCACCGAAGGTCTGCGCCAGGCGCTGACCGCCACTGGTGACGTGTCCGACCTCCCCGACACGCTCCGTGGCCTGGTGGCCGCCCGGCTCGACAGCCTCGGCCGCGACGAGCGCGGGGTCCTCGAGGACGCGGCCGTGTGGGGCCGCAGCGGCAGCGTGGACGTGCTGCGCGAGATGGGTTCCAAGGTGCAGCACCTGTCCGACATCCGGCCGGCGTTGGCCGTCCTCGTCGATCGTGACGTGCTGGTGGTCGAGGACGATCGCTGGTCGTTCCGCAGCGACCTCGTCCGGGAGGTGGCCTACGCCACGCTGACCAAGGCCGACCGAGCCCGTCGGCATGCCGGCACCGCGCAGTTCCTCGACCGCGGCCAGGAATCGCTCACCGAGGCCAGCGACCGGGCCGTCGACGTCATCGCCCACCACTACGCCGTCGCCGCCGAGATGCGCGCCGCGCTCGGTGCCGTCGACGGGCTCGACGCCGGCGTGACCCTTCGGGCCCTCGACTGGCTCGAGGAGGCCATCCACCGCGCCGGGGTGGCCCAGCTCAACCAGGTCACCGTGCAGCTGACCACCCAGGCCGTCGAGCTGATCGGCTCCTCCGATGCGGGCCGTCGGGCCCGGCTGCTCCTGGCGCGGGCGTCGGCCCACGTCGCCCTGCGCGAGCTCGAGGTGGCACAGCACGACATCGACGCGGCCCGTCGGTTGGCCGACGATGCCGGCGACGCCGATGCTGGCGCCAGGGCCTTGCTCGTGCTCGGCGACCTCCAGCAGAAGGAGGGCGACCCGGCTTCCTCGGCCGCCAGCATCGAGTCGGCCATCGACCGCTTCCGTGAGTCGGACGACGTGCAAGGCGAGGCCGATGGCTTGCGCCTGCTGGGCATGACGGCCATCTTCGCCGGTGACAGCGAGCGGGCCGACGAGTCCATCTCTGCCTCCCTCGAGCTCGCCCGATCGCTCGGCGACCGTCGGCTGGAGGCCTGGTGCCTGCAGCACCTGGCCTGGATCTCGTTCGTGGCCGGGCGGCCCGGTGAGGCGGAGGAGCGACTGCTCGTGTCTGCCGCCACCTTCACCGACCTCGGCGACCGGGGTGGCCTCAACTGGGCCAACGGGTTGCTGGCGTTCGTGAACTACAACCTCGGGCGTTTCGACGCGGCCGAGGCCTTGGCCACCAAGGTGCTGACCGAGGCCGACGAGCGCAACGACAGGTGGGGCCACGGGATGATGCTGCTGCTCATGTGCGGCGTCCACCTCTGGTCGGGCCGGAGCACCGCCGCGCTGCGAAACGCCGAAGAAGCGCTGACCGAGTTCCGCGACATCGCCGACCGGTTCGGTGAGAGCCAGAGCATCGTCAACTACGGGCGAGCCATGGTCATGACCGGGTCGGTCACCGACGGGCTGGCCGTGCTCCGCGAGGGGGTGGCATCGCTTCGTGATGGTGCCGTGGGCGTGGGTGGCGGCGCGGCGCAGCAGATGATGGCCACCGGCCTGGCCGCCGCCCTCACCCAGGTGGGTGATCCTGACGGGGCCCTGGCTGTGCTGGCCGACGTGGTGGGCGACTCGCTCGATCCCGATGGGCTCGGTGACGCCGAGACCATGGTCGCCCTGGCCCTGGCCCAGACCCAGGCGGGCCGGCCGGCGCAGGCGCTGGAGACGCTCGGCCCATGGATGACCGACGACGGCGACGAGCCGTTCGCCTATGCCGTCGCGGCCGCCACCGCCGCCCACGCACAGCTCGGTGCGCCGCTCGACGAGCTCGAGCGGCTAGCCGCCACCGTGCGCGACTCCGCCCGGTCGAGCTACCTGGACCGAGCGCTGGCCGACACCTCGGTGGTGCTGGCGCGGGCCGCACGTCAGGGCGCCGATGCCATCGCCGGCTTCGAGGACATCGCCGACGCCCTGGCCCGCACCGAAGACGACGTCGCCCCCGCGGTGCTGGCCACGGCGGTCGCCGTCACCCGGACCCACCTCGGACTACCCGGCGACGCCGAGGCCGAAGCCGAGGCCGCCGAGCGGTGGGCCCTGCTCGGCGTCGACGGCGCAGGCTGGCGTCGCCTGTTCGAACAGATCATCCGGCAGGCTTGACGCGCGGCCGACGCCGACCACCCGTCCCGGGGACGAGCAATCGACGCCGGCGCAACGACGCCTCGGTCAGCGGTTGGGCTGGGGCGTGATGCGCAGGTACGGCTTGACGGTGGTGAAGCCCTTCGGGAAGAGCTCCGTGGCCTGCTCGTCGGACAGGGCCGGCACCACGATGACGTCGTCGCCGTCGGTCCAGTTCACCGGCGTGGCCACCTTGTAGCCGTCGGTGAGCTGGAGCGAGTCGATCACCCGGAGGATCTCCTCGAAGTTGCGGCCGGTGGACGCCGGGTAGGTGATGGTGAGGCGAACCTTGTTGTTCCCGTCGATCACGAACACCGAGCGGACGGTGAGGGTGTTGTCGGCGTTGGGGTGGATCATGTCGTAGGCGGTCGCGACGACGCGATCGGGATCGGCGATCAGCGGAAAGTTGAGGGCCGTGCCCTGCGTCTCGGCGATGTCGCCGGCCCAGTCCTTGTGGCTCTCGATGCCGTCGACCGACAGACCGATGACCTTCACGTTGCGCTTGTCGAACTCCGGCTTCAGGCGGGCGACGGCGCCGAGCTCCGTGGTGCACACGGGGGTGAAGTCCTTCGGATGCGAGAACAGGACGGCCCACGAGTCGCCCTTCCAGGCGTGGAAGTCGAGGGGGCCGTCGGTGGTGTCGACCGAGAAGTCGGGGGCTTCGTCGCCCAGTCGGATGGCCATGGTGTGCTCCTGAAGGTCGGCTCTGTGCGGGTAGAGAATCCGAGCCTAGACCCGTCCCGAGCAAATCCCGACAAGATCGGTCACCTTTCCCGCCCGAGCCAGGACGCGGCTCGGCCCCGACCGCAGTGGTCGGGGCCGAGCGTCCAGGAATCCCGGGGGGGATCGGGTTCCTGGAGAGGCCGACGACACCGGGGGGAGGTGTCGTGGGGCCTGGACTCGTGACGCTCGTGGCCGGGGATCACCCCGGCCAGGATGCGTCAGGTGCTGCGAGGCAGCAGATCGTTGATCAGGCGGCCTTCTTGGCCGCGGCCTTGCGGGCCGGCTTGGCCTCGGGCACGACGACGAGCTTGGTGGACACGGGAGCCACGGCCGCGATCAGGGCGTCAGCGAACTTCTTCTGCTGCTCGAGCACCTTGAGGACGAACTCGTACTGGTTGGCGAGAAGCTCGGTGGGGGTCGGGAAGTCCTCGCCGAACGGGAAGTTGGGGAGCTCGGGCACGACCTCGGACGCCTTCTCGGCGGCGGTCTTCACGGCGCCGACGACCGGCTCCTGGACCTGCTCGATGACCTCGAGGGCCTTTTCCTGGATTTCGCTGAGCTTCGTGATGGCAGTGGACATGAGGACTCCGTTTTCGGGGACGAGCGCACCGTCGCCGGGAGTGGCTGGGTGCTAGCTGCAGTATCTACTCTGCGTAGTAAACCAAGCACTGCTCGCAACGTCAACCTCTTTGCTTGCAATAGTTAGCATGACCTTGGTCACACCGGATCGGTCGCCGGCGGACCCGCTTCCTCGGGGGCGGGGGCCTTTCTTCGGCCGAATCGAGGATCCGTGTGGCTGCGGTGCCATGCTCTGAGGGTGGATGCGCGCCTGCTCCTGCTCCTGGCCGGTTGGCTGGCAGGTTGGTACCTGTTGTGGCGCGTGCCGACGCTGGCAGTGGCCGCCGGGCGCGGCCGACCCGACCAACCCGCCGACCTGGCCATCGTGGTCCCCGCCCGGGACGAGGCCGACAACCTCCCGGTGCTGCTGGGTTCGCTCGCCGCGCAGTCGGTCGCTCCGACCGAGGTGATCGTGGTCGACGACCACTCTTCCGACGACACCGCCGCCGTGGCCGCCGCCTTCGCCGGCGTCCGCGTGGTGTCCGCTACGGTGCTGCCACCGGGTTGGACGGGCAAGGCGTGGGCGTGCCAGCAGGGTGTCGAGGCGTCGAGCACGGGTCGCGTGCTCCTGCTCGATGCTGACGTGACCCTCGCCCCCGGGGCCGTGGGCGCCCTGCTGTCAGCCCACGATCGTCATGGCGGCCTGCTGAGCGTGCAGCCATGGCACCACATGGAGCGGGCGTACGAACGATTGTCGGCGCTGTGCAACGTGGTCGGCGAGATGGGGGTGGGCATGGCTTCGCCGTGGCGGCACGGGCGCGCCCGCGCCGCCTTCGGCCCGTGCCTCGTGACGAGTCGGGCCGACTACGACGCCGTGGGCGGCCACGAGTCGGTGCGCGGCGAGATCATCGAGGACATCGCCCTCGGACGTTGCTACGCCGACGCCGGACTCCCCGTGCACGCCCTGGGCGGCGCCAGCCTGGTGTCGTTCCGGATGTACCCGGCCGGGTTGCGCCAACTGGTGGAGGGTTGGTCGAAGAACATGGCCTCGGGGGCGGGCTCGACGCCGATCGCCCGGTTCGCGCTCATCGCCTTGTGGATCACCGCCCTCCTCTCGGGCATCGGGTTGTCGCTCGACGTGGCGCGGGGTGTACCCGGCTCGTCGGTCGTGGTGGCTGGCGGGGTGTGGGCCGCGTTCGCCGTGCAGTTGTGGGCCATGCTCCGCCAGATCGGCTCGTTCGGCGTGGCCACCGCCGTGCTCTATCCGGTCGTCGTGGTCGCGTTCGTGGCCATCTTCACCCGCTCGCTGTGGCTCAGCGTCGTCCGTCGCGAGGTGGCGTGGCGGGGCCGGCCCATCCCGCTCGGCCGAGAGGCGCGCTGGGCTGGCGCGTCCGGTGATGGCGGGCGCACGTGATGGCGCTCCCGGTGGTGGACCTGCCCGATGCGTGGGCCGTGGCGTTGAGCACCGGCGTGTGGGTCGGGCTGAGCTTCGGGGTCGGCTACGTGACCCACCGCGCCCCGGTGGCGCGGTTCGACCACGACACGTGGCTCACGCGCCTGCGCCCGATCGAGGCCGACGGTCGGGTGTACGAGCGTCGCCTTCGGATCCGGCGGTGGAAGGGCCGCCTTCCCGAGGGCGGCGACACGTTCGACGGTGGCTTCGACAAGCGTCGGCTGCGCGGGCGGTCGACCGACCTGCTCGAGCGCTTCGCAGCCGAGACCCGGCGGGCCGAGATGACCCACTGGGTGTTGTTGGTCTGCGGCCCGTTGTTCGTGGTGTGGAACCGGCCGCTGGTGGCTGCGGGCATGGTGGCCTTCGGGGTGTTGTTCAACGCCCCGTTCATCGTCACCCAGCGATACAACCGGGCTCGATTGGCTCGGTTGCTCGCCCGTCGGCGGGCCGCGGTCCCGGCTTGAACGCCCGCTTGCTCGGCCGATAGGAGCACCATGGCCGGATCGGAGCGCACGCCGAAGACGCAGCCGCCGCCGGTCGACCTGGCCCGACTGGCCGATCTCGACATCGAGCGCCCGATCCCCGGGGCGGAGATCCCGGCCGGCTGGGGGTCCTACGCGCACTTCCGCGGCTTGTTCGAGCAATCGCCGGTGGCCATGTCGCTCATCGACCTGGCCACCCGTACGGCGCTGCCGAACCCGGCCTTCCTGCGGTTGTTCGGGTTCGACCAGGCCGGGGCGCGGCCCTACGACGCCATCACCATCACCCACCCCGAGCACCGGGTCGACTCTCACCAAAAGTATGCGGCGATGATCCGTGGCGAGATTCCCTCATTGTCCCTGGACCGCCACCAGGTCAAGGCCGACTTCACCGACCTGTGGTCGCACATCGAGGCCACGCTGCTGCGCGATGCGCAGGGGCAGCCCTGGGCCGTGCTGACCGTCGTGCAGGACCTCACCGACCGCATGGCCGCCGAGCGCGCCTTGGCCGAGAGCGAAGCCCGGTTCCGGGCGCTGGTCCAGAACGCCAGCGACGCCATCGTGGTGCTCGACGCCGATGCCAACCTGACCTACGCCACGCCCTCGGCCGCCGAACTCGTCGGCGTGTCACTCGAGGATCGCCTGGGCCGCTCGGTCCTCGACCTCGTCCATCCCGGCGACGTCGAGGTGGCCACGGAAGCCCTGGCCAACACCGTCCTGCGGCCGGGCGTGGCCGTGCCGCTGCGGATGCGATTGCGACGAAGCGACGGCGCCGAGCGCTTCGTGGAGGCGGTGGCGTCCAACCTGCTGCACGATGAGGCCGTCGGCGGCATCGTCATCAACCTTCGCGACCTCACGGACCGCGAACGGGTGGAGACGGCGCTCGAGGTGAGCGAGTCGCGCTTCCGTCGCATGCTCGAGAACATCTCCGACACGGTGGCGCTCCTCGAAGGCGACGGCTCGATCATCGCCACGACGGGCAACGTGCGTGCGGTCATGGGGTACCCGACGGAGTACTGGACCTCGCGCAGCGGGTTCGACCTCATCCACCCCGACGACGTCGACACGATGCAGCGGCTGTTGGCCGAGGTGCTGGCCAACCCCGGGCGTGAGGTGCACGGGGAGTTCCGGAGCCGAACCGTCGAAGGCGACTACATCGACGTCGAGGGCACGGGTGTGAACCTGCTCGACGATCCGACGGTGTCGGCCATCGTGATCACCACCCGCAACATCTCCGACCGCAAGGCCGCTGAGCGAGAGCTGGCCGCAGCCCGCGACGCCGCGCTGCGCGAGCTGGCCACCCGCACGGAGTTCATCGCTTCCGTGGGGCACGAGCTGCGGACGCCGATCCACGGGGTGCTCGGTCTGGCCGAGCTGCTGGCCACCTCGGGGCTGGACGACGAGGCTGCGTCGTTGGCGTTGGCCATCACCCGCGCCACCCGGCACCTCGAGGAGGTGCTCGACGACCTGCTCGACTACTCGAAGATCGAGGCTGGCCGCCTCGAGCTCACGCGGGCGCCGGTCGAGGTCGCCGCCCTCCTCGACGAGGTCCTCGTGTTGTATGGCATGGCGGCGTCGAGCAAGGGCGTCGGCCTGCGATCGACGGTGACCGCCGACGTGCCCCCGGTGGTAGCCGGCGATGCCTTCCGCCTTCGTCAGGTGCTGGGAAACCTCGTGTCCAACGCCGTGAAGTTCACCCAGGTGGGTGAGGTCGTCGTGGATGTGTCGTTGGTGCCGTCGCCCACCGAGCCCCTGGTGTCGCTCGTGCGGATAGCCGTGCGAGACACGGGGATCGGCATCCCGGAGGCGGCGCAGGCCCACCTGTTCGAAGCCTTCTCCCAGGCGTTCACCTCGACGGCGCGCGAGTTCGGGGGCACCGGTCTCGGGCTCACCATCGCTCGTCGGCTCGCAGCGCTGATGGGTGGGTCGCTCGATGTCCGGAGCGAACCGGGTCGAGGCAGCGAGTTCGCGTTCGTGCTCCCCCTCGATCCCGCCGAGCTCGAAGACCAGCCCACGGTGGTCGTTCCCACGTCGTCGTTGACCGGATCCGCCCGGCGGGTCCTGGTCGTGGATGACAACCCGGTCAACCAGCTCCTGATGCGGCACCAGCTCGAGCGACTCGGCTTCGACCCGACGGTGGTGGCATCCGGGGGCGAAGCGATCGACCGGTTCACCGAGGTCCGCCCGGACGTCGTGCTCATGGACTGCCAGATGCCGGGGCTCGACGGCTTCGCCACGACCCGGGCGCTCCGTCGCGTGGAGCGACGGTCGGCTTCGGCGCCCGTGCCCATCGTGGCCGTGACCGCCAACGCCCTGCCCGGTGAGCGCGCCCGCTGCATCGAGGCGGGCATGGACGAAGTGCTGACCAAACCGGTCGGTCTGCACCAGCTCGGCGGCACGTTGGCGCGCTGGCTCGGCGACCCCGACGGGCCCGGCCCGGAAGCCGAGGCGCAGACGTCCGACGACGCCGATGCCGTCGACGTGACCGTGCTCGACCGTCTGGCCGACGAGCTCGGTGACCGGACCGTGGTCGAGCGCGTCGTAGGGGTGTTCCGAGCCGAGCTGCCGACGCGACTGGCGGCCATGGATCGTGCCGTGGCTGACGGGGACGACGGGTCGGTCCGGGCGACGGCGCACACGCTGTGCTCGACCAGCGCCACCGTCGGCGCCACCCGTCTCGCCGCCTGGTGCCGATCGATCGAGGTGGGGCCGCCGGGTGCCGCCCGCGACCTGGCGGGCACGTTGGCACGACTGGCGGTCGAGGCCCCGCACGTCGACCGAGCGCTGGCCGCGTGGGTGGCCGGGTCGTCGGCACCCCGAGGCGGCGTCGCTACGGACTCTCGGTGACCTCCATGCGGTAGCCGACGCCCCGCACGGTGCGCAGTCGGCTGGGGCCGTCGACGCGATCGATCTTCTTGCGCAGGTTGGCGATGTGGACGTCGACCACGTGATCGTCGCCGAACCAGTCCTCGCCCCACACCATCTCCCGCAGCATGGCCCGCGAGAACACCATCGTCGGCTTCGACGTGAGCACGTCGAGCAGGTCGAACTCGATCCTCGTCAGGCGCACCTCGGCACCGTCGATCTCCGCGGTGCGCCCGACGGGGTCGACCAACAGGTCGCCCAGCACCCGAGCCCCGGCCGCCTCGCTGCTCCCGGCTGGCACCGACTGCCGTGGTCGCCGCAGCATGGCCCGGGTGCGGGCCACGAGCTCCCGGGGGGAGAAGGGCTTGGTGAGGTAGTCGTCGGCGCCGACCTCGAGCCCGACGATGCGGTCGACCTCCGTGGTGCGCGACGTGAGCATGATCACGTAAGCGTCGCTGAAGGTGCGGATGCGCCGGCAGGCCTCGACCCCGTCGACCTTGGGGAGACCCAGGTCGAGGATGATGATGTCGGGTTCGAACTTCTTCGCCTGGTCCACGGCGGCCTCCCCGTCGGTGGCCGTCGCCGTGACGTAGCCCTCGCCGGCCAGCAGCGGCACCAGGAGCTCGAGGAACTCGGGGGCGTCGTCGACCACGAGCACCCGCGGTGCGCGGGTCATGGTCGGCCCCGTCGGCCATGGGTCCGGGGTTCGCCCCTTGTCCGTCCCGTCATCGCCCGCTCCTGCGTTGTGATCCCGTGCTCGGCGCATCGACTCCGATGCTTCCCCGACCGTCACGATAGAGGGGATCGGCGGGGATGGCGTGCGCGGCACGTCGGCCTGCCCGGATGGGGCTCCGCCCATCCGCGACACTGGAGGGATGCCAGTGCCGCTGTCCGCCGTGGACCCACCTCGGCCGAGGCGCGCCCGGCGGCTCTCCCCGAAAGAGCTGAAGCCCCACGTGCGCGTGGCGCTCGTGACGCTCGTGCTGGCCGTGAGCGGCGTGGCCATGCTCCTCGTGTCACTGGTGTGGATGGGCCGGGTGGCCGAGAACGTCGACGACGTCGGCTCGCGGTACCAGCCTCCTCTGGAGTCGCTCGAGGTCGTGGATGAGGGCCTCAGCGACGTCCAGTACGAGTTCGACAGAACCATCACCGAGCCCGATCCCGTGCAGCGGGTCGTGAAGCTGGAAGAGGTTCGCCGGCTGCTGAGCGTCAACGACGAGGCGTGGCGGACCTTTGGTGGTCAACGGCTGGACCTACCCGGCGAGCTGCAGCACGTGGAGGCCTACGAGTCGGCGATGGCCCGGCAAGCCGAGCTCGCCGGGCCGGTCGGGTACGGCCTGGTCGCCGACGTGGACACCACGGGGTTGATCCAGACCGACCTCGTGCGCGAGCTCCTGGCCGTCCAACACGATGCCCAGATGGCGGTCCAGGCGCTACAGCACGATGTCTACGAGCCCCGGCGCAACGTCGCCCTCCAGGCTGCGGCCGATGATGCCTCGGCGGGCCGTCAGGCCGTCATCGGTGCCTTTCTCGGGCTCATGGTGCTGAGCCTGATCGTGGCCACGATGGCCTACCGCGCCGCACGGCGGACCGACCGAGTCCAACAGCTCGACCTCGAGGTGCGGGCGGTCGAGTCCCGGCGAAACGCCTTCGAGGCGCGCTTGTCACGCGCTCTGCAGATGGCCAGCTCCGAGCCGTTCGCGTACGACGTTATCGAGCAGGCCCTGGGCGAGGTCCTTCCCGTCGGTCAGGCCGAGCTCCTCTTGGCCGAAGACGCCACGGCCCCGTTCCGGCGCGTGTTGAGCACCGCCCACGAGGGTCGCGGGCCGGGGTGCCGCGTGGCCAGCCCGGCGGACTGCCCCGCGGCCCACCGAGGGGATCGGCTCGAGTTCGCCTCGAGCCGCGACCTCGATTCGTGCCCCTACCTTCGAGAGCGTCCGGGCGAGCTGGCGGCCTTGTGCCAACCGGTGAGCATCGGGGGCCGATCCCTCGGCGTCGTCCACGCCGCATTCGACCACGGCCTGCCTGGTGGCGAGGCGAGCCAGTTCCTCGAGCTGCTGGCGCAGCGCTCGGGCGACCGAATCGCCCTGTTGCGTGCCTTCGCCGAGAGCGAGGTGCAGGCTCGGACCGACCCGCTGACCGGCCTGCTGAACCGTCGAAGCCTCGATCAGGCCGTACACGAGCTCGATCTCGGCCACGTGGCGTACTGCGTGGCCTACGCCGACCTCGATCTGTTCAAGCAACTGAACGACACGTGGGGGCACGAGGTCGGGGATCGAGCGCTGCACCTGTTTGCCCGCGTGCTGGTCGATGGCGTCCGTCCGGACGACCTCGTGTGTCGTTACGGCGGCGAGGAGTTCGTCGTGGTCCTGCCCGAGTGCGACCTGCGTGAGGCCGAGGCGGCGGCGCAGCGGGTGCGGGACGAGCTCACGACCGCCGTGGTCGGTGCGGGGCTGCCGCCGTTCACGGTCAGCATCGGGCTGGCGTCGTCGACCCAGGCCCCCACGTTCTCGAAGGTCGTGGGGCTGGCCGACACGGCCCTGCTGCGGGCCAAGGCGACGGGTCGCGATCGCGTGGTCGTGGCTTCGGCCGGGCCCGCCGCGCTCCCCGCTGGCGGCGCCTGAGCACGACGCGGGCCCCGGATCAGGCGAGGGGGCGCCCGAACGGCAGCGTTTCGGTCCACGTGCCGAGGAATCCTTCGGCGCGGGCGCATGCCCCGAGGAACAGCCCGTCGGGGTGGGCGGCGGCCTCGATCATCGCCTCGACGACCGCCGCTGTGGCCTGGTCACGGAGCTGGTCGGCCCCCGCGCCGGAGCTGTCGGTTATGGCGAAGGAGGGGCCGGCCAGGGCCAGGAAGTCGGGCACGTAGGTGGTGCCGGACCGGGTCAGCACGGCCAGCCCACGGGCGGTCACGGGCACGGGTGCAGTGGGAACCACCACCCGAGCGGTCACGCCGGCGGCCACCTCGTGGGTGACGATCCCCGCTTTGGAACCCACGGCGAGCACGTCGACGTCGGCGGCGGTGATCCACGCCTTGACCGGGTTGCCCAACGTGGCGAACGCCTCGGCGCCGTGCTCGTGGAGTGCGGCCCGCAGCTGCTCCGGGTCGTAGCCGTCCGGTGAGGCGATGGATCCACCCGTCCCCCCGATGGCCACCACGCTCCCCCCCGCGGCGGTGGCGGCGGTGGCGAAGGCGACCGAAGCGGCGTCGAGCACCTCGAGGGCGATGCGGGTGCCGCCGAGGCCACCGGCGGCGACCTCCGTCGCCGCGGCCGCGGTGGCGCCGGCGAGGTCGTGGCGGGTGGCGAAGGCCAGGGCAGGCCGTGGGTCGACCGCCCGAAGCGGGGCGAGGTCGTCGTCGGCGACGCCCTTGGCCGCGTCCAACAGCAACCGTCCGGCGGCCACGTCCGGTTGGATCTCGGCGACAAACGCCTCGATGGCCGCGTCGCGACCGTCAGCGGGTGCGTTGACGGCGGCGGAGGCACCGCTCACCGGCATGGCGAACGAGGCGAACTGGTAGGTGAGCGAGCGCGCCAGCAGGGCGGCGCCGTCGACCAGCACCTTCGGTGCCAGCCGGAGGACGCCGACGGCATGCTCGGCGTCGGGGAGGTCGATGACGACGAAGGCGTCGACGGTCTGGAGCTTGCGAGTGGCCACGGCAGGAGTCTGCCCGGCCGTGAGGACCCGAGCCAGATCGACCCCGATCGGCCTCGCACCGCAACGTCGCGGCCCTCGGAGTAGCGGCACGCCCATGCGACCCGTACGCTCCGCACCCATGTCGTCGTCGGAGGAGATCGGACTGGTCTGGTTCCGTCGCGACCTTCGCCTCGACGACAACCCGGCGTGGGCCGCGGCCACCTCGACGTGCGCGTTCGTGGTCGCGCACTTCGTGCTCGACCCGACCATGCTCGCGGCAGTGGGCCCGTACCGTCGGCGCCAGCTCATCGCCAACCTGCAGGCCCTCGACTACGACCTGTTCGAGCGCACCGGTGGTCGCCTGGTCGTGCGGAGCGGTAGGGCCGAGGCCATCGTCCCCGAGACCGCCGCCTTGCTGTCGGCCACGAAGGCCTTCTGGAACTCGGACGTGTCCCCGTTGGCCACGCGCCGCGATGCCGCCGTGGCCGAGGCCTTGGGCGCGGCAGGCGTGGACGTGTCCACCTCGTGGGGCAGCCTCGTGCTCCCCCCCGGCACCGTTCGCACGCAGAAGGGCTCGCTGTCCCGCGTCTTCACCTCCTTCCACAAGGCCTGGGCCCAGACCCCGTGGGACCCGTGGCCCGAGCCCGGCGACGCGGTCGTGTATCCCGACCCGGCCGAGCCGATCCCGCGGCTCGACGCCCCCGCGCCGCTGCCCGAGGGGGAAAGCGAGGCCCGACGACGGCTGGAAGCGTTCCTGGACCGCGTCGACGACTACCCGACGAGTCGCGACCTTCCGGGTCTCGACGCCACCAGCCACCTCTCGGCCGACCTCCGGTTCGGCACGCTGTCGCCGCGCACGGTCGCCCAGGTCGTGGGGGAGTCCACTGACGGTCGCCAGGCCTTCGTCCGCCAGTTGGCGTGGCGCGACTGGTACGCCCACCTCTTCTACGAGCACCCGAACCTGGCCAGCGCCCCCCTCGACGGCAAGGCCTCGGCCATGGCCTGGCGAGACGAACCCGCGGAGATCTCGGCCTGGAAGGGTGGCTTCACCGGCTACCCGATCGTCGATGCCGGCATGCGGCAACTGCGCGAGACCGGCTGGATGCACAACCGCGTCCGCATGATCGTGGCCTCGTTCCTCGTCAAGGACCTGCTGGTCGACTGGCGCATCGGCGAGCAGCACTTCCGCTTCCTGCTGGTCGACGGCGAGGTGTCGCAGAACGCGGGCAACTGGCAGTGGGCGGCGGGCACCGGCCCGGACTCGGCGCCGTACCACCGCGTGTTCAACCCGGTCACCCAGAGCCGAAAGTTCGACGCTGACGCCGAGTACCTGCGTCGATGGGTCCCCGAGTTGGCGCGGATGTCAGCGACGGCGATCCACGCTCCGTGGGAGGCGGCCCCGCTGGAGCTGGCTGAGGCGGGCATCGTGCTGGGCAGCGACTATCCCCACCCGATCGTCGATCACGCCGTGGCCCGTGAGCGATACCTCGCCGCCCACGCGGTGGCCAGGGATCAGACCGCAGCCGTGGCCCCTGCCGACGATTGAGCTCGGATTCGGCGTTCGCTACGAGGCTTCGGCATGCATGCTGCGGCTGGCGGCATCCTGCACGGCGCGGCGGCTGATCGAACGGGGTGCGAAGCCGGCCATGGCCCGCTCCTCTTCCGATTCGCCACCCCAGAACCCGTTCTCCCGGTTGTCGCGGGCCATCGACCGGCACTCGATGATGACCGGGCAGGACAGGCACATGGTTCGGGCACGGGCCTCGCGCCGGATGCGGCGCTCGGGCCGCTCGCCGGCGGTGCCGAAGAACAGGTCGGTCTCGCCCCGGCACGGCGTCTCTGCCATCCACTCAGGCTGCTCGATCAGGGTCGGTTCCATGGGGATCTCCAAGGCCGGGCGATCACCGTGGATCGCCGTGGGTGCCGGTCCGCCGACCGGTGAAGACGATGGTAACCCTGACCCACGGATTTAGCACTAAATTGTCACAAAACGGACATGTCGGCTCTCCGGACGGCTCGGCTCCTCAGTCGGCGGCGGCGGCAGGCGCCGGCGCAGCGGACGCGACGACGAGGTCGATCATCTCCGCCACCGTCCGGCTGGAAGCCGTGGCCCCGAGGGCCAGCGCGTGCTCGGGGCCGAGGATGGCGCCGCCACCCAGGATGATGGGTGCGTCCGTCGCGGCAGTGATCGCGTCCGTGCACGCCCGCAGGCTCGCCTCGTTGTCGGGCGTGGTGCCCACGACGCCGACGGCGACCAGTCGGCTCGCCGAGCGCACGGTCTCGGCGAACGAGGCCGCAGGTACGTTCGCGCCCAGGTCGAACACCTCGAAGCCCTGGGCGCGCAGCAGGTCGGCCGCCATCGCAGACGGGATGCTGTGCGCGTCCCCGGCCGGCGCACCGATCACGACCGAACCGCGCTTGCGGCCGCGTCGGGTGAACCGTGGTCCGAGCCGACCGATGAGTCGGAGCACGACGGCCGAGGCGATGTGCTCTTCGGCCACGGAGAGCTGGCCACGGGACCACTTGTCGCCGATCGATGTCATGGCCGGGGCGATGACGGCGGTGTAGACGTCGTCGGGGCCCATGCCGCTGGCCATCGCGCTCTCGACGACTGCCCAGCTGCCGGCTTCGTCGCCACGGACGAGGCGCTCCTCGAGTCGGCCCTCGTAGGCCGTTCGGCGTCGCCTGCCCGACGTGCCCTCCGTCGGTCCGGCCGGCGCTGGCTCCAGGAGCCGGGTGACGTCGTTGGCCTCGACGCGCCACTCGGCCCCGTCCTTGACCGCCGGCAGGCGGCCGGTTCGCACGTAGCGGTACGCGGTCATGTAGTGCACGCCGAGGAGATCGGCCGCATCGCTCAACGACAGGGTCTTCGGGATGTCGGCCATGTACGTCCTCGGTCGTGGGGTCCGCCAGCAGGCCCCGGCTGGAGGCTATCGACCGTCGTCCACAGGCTCGGGGTCGAGCGGGCAGGAACCTGTGGTGGGCTTCTCTGACGCCGGTCGCGCGGTAGCGAGCGTCAGCCCCGTAGCAGCACGGTGAAGGCGTGGATCATCGCTGCGCCAACCGAGGCCGAGGTCCAACCGGCGGCAACCAGGTAGTCCCACGAGTTCCAGCTGGCGGCCACCTGCAGGTTGGCGAGGGCGAGCGGTCGCTCGTTGGCGGGCAGCGCCGCCAGCTCGTTCGCGAACAGCTCCTCGATCTCCCGCTCGCCCACGCGGATGTACCGGCGCCGCACGCGCTGCAACTCGTCGGAGAAGGGCTCGTGCAGCATCGCGGCCCGGCTGACCGGGGCCATGGCCTCGAGGATCCGCGCCCGTTGGGTGCAGAACGCCACGATGCGGTCGGCGAGGGGGAGGCCAGGGTCGATGCGGACGACCATGGAGCCGATGCGTTCGGCCTGCCGCTCGCTGGTGGCGTGGAACAGCGATTCGAGGTCGCCGAAGTGGTGGTAGATCAACCGCAGCGAGATGCCGGCCCGCTCGGCGATGCGCGTGGCGGTGGGCTGGAGATCGCCCTCCTCGAGCAGGCTCAGCAGCGCGTCGACGATGCTCTGACGCGTGCGAGCGGTCCGCGCCGCCCGACCGTCGGCGGGCACGGTGGTCGTGGGTTCGGCGGATGACGGTGGCACGAGGCGCGCCGCCTCGATCTCTGCTCCCATCCCGACCTCCCCGATGTGTCCGTCGGTGGGGATGATTGCACAATCCCTGCAATCGACGGGTGGGAGAGAGGGCGACGGGCGAAACGTAGGCTGCTGCCATGACCGTGTACCTGGTCGGCGCCGGCCCCGGCGACCCCGGCCTCCTCACCGTGCGGGGGGCCGAGGTGCTCGCCGCCGCCGACGTCGTCGTGTTCGACCGGCTGTCCGTCGGCCCCGTCCTCGACCTCGCGCCTGCTGCCGCTGAGCGGATCAACGTCGGCAAGCAGCCGGGGCACAACGTCATGGAGCAGGACGAGATCAACCGGCTGCTCGTGGCCCGCGGCGCAGCCGGGCAGCGGGTCGTCCGGCTGAAGGGCGGCGATCCGTTCGTGTTCGCACGCGGCGGTGAGGAGGCGCTCGCCCTCGAGGAGGCGGGCCTGGACTACGAGGTGGTGCCCGGGATCTCGTCCGCCCTGGCCGCAGCCGCCTACGCCGGCATCCCGCTGACGCAGCGCCACTCGTCGGAGCTGTTCACCGTCATCACCGGTCACGAGGATCCGGCCAAGGGCGGCGAGCTCGACTGGGAGGCGGTGGCCCGGCTCGGCGGCACCATCGTGATCCTCATGGGCGTGGGCCGCATCGCCAGGATCGTCGACCGACTTCTGGCCGGTGGGCTGTCCGCCGACACGCCGGCCGCCGCCGTCCGCTGGGCCACCCGGCCCGAGCAGGAGGTCGTGCGCACGACCCTCGCTGACCTGCCCGCCGCCGGCCTCGCCTCGCCCTCGGTCATCGTGATCGGGAAGGTGGCCGCGCTCGACCTCGACTGGTTCACGTCACGCCCGTTGCTCGGCCGGCGCGTCGTCGTCACGCGCGCTCGATCGCAGCGCTCCGGGCTGTCGGCGCAGCTACGGCGGGTCGGCGCCGCCGTGGTCGAGGTGCCGGTGATCGAGATCGCCGATCCCGATGACGGTGGTGCCGGCCTGCGCGCCGCCGCATCCCAGCTCGACAGCGTCGACTGGGTGGTGCTGACCTCACCGAACGCGGCGACGCGTTTCCTCGCCTGCCTGCATGATGCCCGCGACCTCGGAGGCGTGGCCGTGGCCGCCGTCGGGCCGTCCACCGCCGAGATGTTGCGGGCGTCGAACGTCGTTGCCGATCTCGTCCCCGAGCGGTTCGTGGCCGAGGCGCTCGTGGAGGTGTTTCCCGAGGCCCCTGCCACCGGGGGCCGCGTGCTGCTGCCGCAAGCTCGTGAGGCCCGCCCCGTCATCGCCGCCGGCCTGCGGGCCAAGGGGTGGACCGTCGACGTGGTGCAGGCCTACCGGACCATCCCCGCCCAGGTCGGTGTCGCCGATCGCGAGGCCGTGACGGGTGCCGACGTGGTCACCTTTACCTCGTCGTCGACCGTCGACAACTTCGTGGCGGCCTTCGGGATCGCCTCGGTGCCGCCGATCGTGGCCTGCATCGGTCCGGTCACTGCCGCCACCGCCCGCGCCCACGGTCTCGTGGTGCACATCGAGGCCGACCCGCACACGATCGACGGGCTCGTGGCTGCACTCGTGGATTGGGGATCGCACGGCCCCTCGGCAGGCTCGCCGTCGCGTCCGTCCCCGTAGGATGCGTCCGTGAGCTACCCCCAACGACGGATGCGACGGCTGCGTCGCACCGAGCCGCTCCGGCGGCTCGTGGCCGAGACCCGCCTGCACACCGACGACCTCCTCGCGCCGCTGTTCGTGCGCGAGGGGATCGACGAGCCGCAGCCCATCGCCTCGCTCCCCGGGGTCGTGCAGCACACGGCGACCTCGCTGGTGGCCGAGGTCGAGCGACTGGTCGGCCTGGGGATCCCCGGCGTCATGGTGTTCGGCGTCCCGCTCCGCAAGGATGCCGAGGGGTCGGGTGCGTGGGATCCGGACGGCATCGTGCAGGTGGCCACCCGTGCGGTGCGCCACGCCCTCGGCGACGACGTCGTGCTCATCACCGACCTGTGCGTCGACGAGTACACCGACCACGGCCACTGCGGCATCGTCGGCGCCGACGGCCGGGTCGACAACGACGCCACGCTCGTGCTCTACGGGCGAGCAGCCCAGGCGCAGGCCGAGGCGGGTGCCGACCTCGTCGCCCCCAGCGGGATGATGGACGGCCAGGTGCTGGCCATCCGCGACGCGCTCGACGAGGAGCACTTCGGCGACGTCGGCATCCTGGCCTACGCGGCCAAGTACGCGTCGGCCCTCTACGGGCCGTTCCGGGACGCGGTCGACGTGTCCATCGCTGGCGGCGGTGACCGCAAGGGGTACCAGCAGGATCCCGGCAACGTCCGCGAGGCGCTCGAGGAGGTCCGACTCGATCTCGGGGAGGGTGCGGACGTGGTGATGGTGAAGCCGGCGCTGGCCTATCTGGACGTCCTGGCTCGGGTTCGGGCCGAGACCGACGTCCCGGTCGCCGCTTACCACGTGTCGGGGGAGTACGCCATGATCAAGGCGGCGGCCGAGCGGGGCTGGATCGACGGCGATGCCGTGGCCTTCGAGCACCTCACCGCCATCAAACGGGCCGGTGCCGACATGATCCTCACCTACCTCGCCGGCGAGATGGCGGCCCAGCTGTGACCACGAACGAGGAGCTCTTCGCCCGCGGACAGCAGGTCATCCCGGGCGGGGTGAACTCTCCCGTGCGGGCCTTTCGATCCGTTGGCGGCACGCCGTACTTCGTGGCTCGGGGCGAGGGCGCCCACGTGTGGGACGTCGAGGGCCGGCGCTTCATCGACCTGGTGTCGTCGTACGGCGCCGTCATCCTCGGCCACGGGCATCCCGTGATCGTCGACGCCGTCAACAACGCGGCCTCCGACGGAACCTCGTTCGGCGCGCCCACCGAGCGCGAGGTGAAGCTCGCCGAGGAGCTGTGTCGGCGGGTGCCGTCGCTCGAGCAGGTCCGGCTGGTGTCGAGCGGCACGGAGGCGACGATGAGCGCCATCCGATTGGCCCGCGGCGCCACCGGCCGATCGACCATCGTGAAGTTCGCCGGCAACTACCACGGCCACTCCGATGCGCTGCTCGTGTCCGGCGGCACGGCCATGGCCACGATGGGCCTGGCCGCCTCGGCCGGCGTGACCGCCGGCGCCGTCGCCGACACCGTGGTGGCGCCCTACAACGTCGTGCCCGTGCTCGACGATGGCGTGGCCTGCGTGATCGTGGAGCCCGTGGCCGCCAACATGGGTTTGGTGGCCCCCGTGCCCGGGTTCCTGGCCGGGTTGCGAGCGGAGTGCGATCGCGTCGGAGCCCTGCTGATCTTCGACGAGGTCATCACCGGGTTCCGTCTGGGCGTGGCCGGCGCCGAAGGCGTGTTCGGAGTTCGGCCCGACCTCACGTGCTTCGGCAAGGTCATCGGCGGTGGCCTCCCGGTCGGTGCCTACGGCGGCCGTGCCGACGTGATGGCCAACATCGCGCCGCTCGGCGACGTGTACCAGGCGGGCACCCTGTCGGGGAATCCGCTGGCCACCGCCGCGGGCCTGGCTGCGCTGTCGCTGCTCACGCCGACCTTCTACGCGGAGCTCGCCGACCGTGTCGGCCGCTTCGGGGCTGCGCTCGAATCCACCGTGCGAGGCACCGGCTTCGAGGTGGCCGTGCCCGTGGTCGAGACGTTGGCTGGGCTCTACATCGGGCCGCAGGCACCGACCGACTACGAGCAGGCCAAGGGCACCGACGAGGAGGCCTATGCCGCCTTCTTCCACGGGATGCTCGATCGGGGGGTGGCCATGGCCCCCGGTGCCTACGAGATCTTGTTCTGCGGGCTGGCCCACACCGATGCCATCCTCGACCGCGTCGTGGAGGCGGCCGGCGAGGCCGCGGCCGAGGTGGCGGCACGATGACGTCCACGCCAACCGACGTCCTGGTGTTGTTCGGCGCCTCGGGTGACCTCGCCTTCAAGAAGATCTTCCCGGCGCTCTACCTCCTCGCCGCCACCGACAAGCTGGCCGTCCCGGTGATCGGGGTGGCGTCGTCGGCGTGGAGCGACGACGACCTCCGGAGCCACGCTCGGGCGTCGATCACCGCCAAGGGCACGGTCGACGGCATCGTCCTCGACCGGCTCCTCGGCTCCATGTCCTACGTGTCCGGGGACTACAGCACCTCGTCCACCTATGCCGACCTGGCCACTCGGCTCGGCGAGGCCGCCGCGCCTTTGTACTACCTGGCCATCCCGCCCATGCTGTTCGACGATGTCGTCGAGGGGCTGTCCGCCGCCGGCTGCACCGCCGGGGCGAAGGTGGTGGTCGAGAAGCCGTTCGGGAGAGACCGACCGTCGGCGGCCGAGCTCAACGACGTGCTGCACCGGGTGTTCCCCGAGGAGGCGGTGTTCCGCATCGACCACTTCCTGGCCAAGGATGGGGTGGAGAACCTCGAGGTCTTCCGGTTCGCCAACACCGTGCTCGAGCCGATCTGGAACCGCACCTACGTCGAGAGCGTGCAGATCACCATGGCCGAGTCGTTCGGCACGTCGGGCCGGGCCAAGTTCTACGACACCGCCGGTGCGCTCCGCGACGTCGTGCAGAACCATCTCCTGCAGATCGTTGCCCTGCTGGCCATGGAGCCGCCGTCGGCCGTCGACAGCGCCTCGATGCACGACGAGAAGTTGAAGGTGTTCCGCCAGATCCGACCTTTCGATCCGTCCCGCGTGGTGCGCGGCCAGTACCGGGGCTATCTCGACGAGCCTGGTGTGGCTGCGGGATCGGACACCGAGACGTTCGTCGCCGTCGGCTTCGAGATCGACTCGTGGCGCTGGGCCGGCGTGCCGTGGCTCGTTCGTGCCGGCAAGCAGCTCCCGGCCACGGTGACGGAGGCTGTCGTCCGCTTTCGCCGAGCACCCCAGCAGCTCTTCCGAGCCGCGTCCAACGGCGGCTCGGCACCGAACCAGCTGCGGTTCCGGCTCGGCGCCGACGGGGCCATCACGCTGCAACTCCTGGCCAAGGCGGCAGGCGACCAGCTGCTGACCCGCCCAGTGGAGCTCGAGGTCGCCGGGTCCGAGCTGTTCGACGAGCCGGACGAGCCCTACGCCCGTCTCCTCGAGGACGCCATGGCGGGCGACCACCGCCGCTTCGGCCATCGCGACAGCATCGACCACCAGTGGCGGATCGTGCAGCAGGTGCTCAGCTACCCGCCACCGGTGCTGCTCTACGGCGTGGGCTCGTGGGGTCCGGAGGCCGCCGACCTGCTCGCCCGCCCGGCCGGCGGCTGGGACGATCCGGCCGGATGCTGACCTGTTCGCCGGTGTCGCTGGCGCGCTGAAGGAATCGAGCCCGGACCGGGATCAGGGAGCGGCGACTTCGCTGGACCCACCTGCGGCTGGTGGGTTGGCCAGCTTGCCGTCCTCGCCCAACATCGGCTCGCCGTTCTCGTCGACCAGGTTGCCTTCGGCGTCGAGGTACGGGGTGCCGTTCGGGTGGAGCAGCTCCTCGTCCGGCCCGAGCTGGTTGGCCGGTACTTCTTCGCCGCTGATCGTCTCGCGCTCGTGGCGCACGACCTCGAGCAGCTCGGTCTGGGTGAGGCTGTCCTTGAACGCGGGCATGTAGCTGCCGTTGTAGGAGCCGGGCGCATGGGCGCCGCCCTCGCGAGCGGGGTCGCCGTAGGTGCCGGGCAGGTAGGACTCGGACCCGAGCCACACCATCTCGAGCTGGCCCTCGATGGTGGGGAAGGTCTTGAGCACCTCGCCGTTGTTGAGCGGGCGGCCGAGGCCGCCACCGCCAGCGGCCCCGTGGCAGGCCGAGCAGCCGCCGTAGACCTCGACGCCCGCAGCCAACTGGGTCGGCTCGCTCGACACCGGCGCCGACAAGGTCGACACGTAGAGGAAGGCCCAGATGGGCAGGAAGGCGACGACGGGCAGGGCCCAGACCGGCATCTTCTTGCGGGCGAGGGCGGCGGCCACATAGGGGGGCACCGGATCCGGGACCTTGACGACCGGCGCCGTCGCGGCTGCGGCGGTGGCTGGTGCTGCGGATGTGGCAACGGGTGCGCCGGCGGCGGCCGGCTCGACTGCAGCGCTGGCCTCGGCCGGTGCCGCGTCGCCGCCGAGCCCCATGGCTCCACGACGGTCCTGTGAGCGCTTGAGCAGATGCTCGGGAACTTCGGTCAACGGTGCCTCCGTCGATGGGCGAGGGACCCGGTCCGTCGATGCCGACGGTGCCCTCTTGGTCGGCGTCACTCTAGGCCGCGTCCGGCTCGCAGAGCCAAGTTTCGAGCGAGCCGTTCGCCGATGTGCCTGTCGCGAAGGTACCGTGCTAAACCTGGCCCATCTGCCCGGTCCGTCCCCTCTGCAGGGGGCGGATACACTATGTGAAGCCGTTCACGAGGAGGTCGTCACAGGTGGTTGCACTCATCGCCTCGCTGTTGGTGACCTTCGGTCTCCTCGCCCTGCTGCTCCCCGCCGCAAAGCGCTACCCGATCGGTGCGCCGTTCACGTGGGGCGAGGCCATGGTGGCCTCGGTCTACGCCTTCTTCTTGATGTTCTGGGTCTACGGGGTGGTCCCGCACCTCTGGCTCACCTGGGCCGACAACGAACTCAAGTGGCGCCCCGACGTGCTGCTTTCGGAGTACGAGTGGTTCGGCGTCGTGAAGCTCGGGTTCATGGCCTCCCAGGCCGACGGCGGTAACGTCCCCGTCACCATCAACATGCTGCACATCCGCGACATCATCGCCGTGCTCATCTACGTGGTGTTCCTCGGCGGTCAGATGGCGCTGTGGTCGTGGTGGCAGAAGCGTGGCCAGTCCGATGCGGTCACCACCGACCTCGCCACGTCCGACTTCGGCCGCCCGCTGGTCAAGAAGGGCTGATCCTCATGGCTCGCACCGACGCAAACCCACCCATGCCCGAGTTCCGCACGGACTATGTCCTGCAGGAGGTCGATGCCGCGTGGCTGTCGAAGGCAGTCAAGCCCAAGCAGTTCATCCACATCGACCAGTCCGAGTGCATCATGTGCGAGGGCTGCGTCGACATCTGCCCGTGGAAGTGCATCCACATGGTGCGCACCTCGTCGATCGACGAGGCCGTCAACACCGAGAAGCCCGGTGAAGACCCTCGCGACCACACGATGTTCCTCATCGACGACGACGTCTGTACCCGTTGCGCTCTGTGCGTCGACCGGTGCCCGACGGGCGTGATCATCCTCGGCAAGGTGGGCGAGGCGCCGGGCACCGGCGATGCCCATCAGCGCACCAATACCCACGGCTACGGCTACGGGATGCGATTGGCATGACGACCAAAGGTTCAGAGACGATGCACCACGCCGGGCCCACGGGCTGCGGCGCCGTGGACAGCAGGGAGTAGGCACCGTGGCCAAGACCATGGAATCGCCGGGCAAGCTCGGCAAGAAGATGAGTGACCTCACCGAGAAGATGCAGGGCTCCCAGGCGTGGGGCTCGATCTTCCGGCCGGGGTCCGTGTTCCGCAAGGGCTACACCGACAGTCCCCGGAACCGCTCGTACGTGATCATGAACAGCGTGCTCTATCACCTCCACCCGGTGAAGGTGAAGCGCCACGCGGTGAAGGTCAGCTACACGCTGTGCCTGGGTGGGCTGAGCTTCTTCCTGTTCATCCTGCTCACCATCACGGGCATCTTCTTGATGTTCTTCTACCGCCCGACGGCGGCGCAGGCCTGGGACGACATCTACAACCTCCAGACCTCGGTCACCTTCGGCCTCCTCGTCCGCAACATGCATCGATGGGCTGCGCACCTCATGGTGCTCTCCGTCTTCCTGCACATGGCGCGGGTCTTCTATCACGGCGCCTACAAGCCGCCGCGGGAGTTCAACTGGGTGATCGGTGTGATCCTGCTGACGCTCACCCTGCTGCTGTCCTTCACCGGCTACCTGCTGCCGTGGGACCAGCTGGCGCTCTGGGCCGTGACGGTGGGGACGAACATGATGGGCTACACGCCGGTGTTCGGCGACCAGGTCAGGTTCGTGCTCCTCGGCGGCAAGGAGATCGGCACCGACACCCTCTTGCGGTGGTACGTGTTGCATGTGTTGTTCGTCCCGTTCGTGACCGTCATCTTCCTTGCGATCCACTTCTGGCGGGTCCGCAAGGACGGCGGCATCTCCGGACCGTTGTGACCGAGAGAGGAGCGAGCCGATGACCGAGATCCCAGAGCACCTCCGCAAGCGAGCGGAAGCCGCCAAGGCCAAGGCCGCCGAGGCTGCCGCCGCGTCCGAGGCGCCGGCCGAGGCCGCAGCACCTGCCGCTGCATCCGGCGGTGGCGATGGCGGTGGGAAGATCCCCGCCCACCTCCTCGAGCGCTCGAAGTCCGCCAAGTCCCGCAAGGACAGCGGCGGTGCAGATGCTTCGGTCGGAGCCGTCGTCGCTGCGTCGGCGGGTGCCGCCGCGGCCGTGGCCACCGCTGCGCCCCCGCCGACGGCCACCGGTCCGGCCGGCCACACCCAGCGACTGCTCACCGTGGTCAAGGCCGGCTCCATCCAGGACGTCAAGGCCGCCCCGCAGGACAAGGTGCACGTCTGGCCCCACCTGCTGGCCGTCGAGTTCGTGGCGGCGCTCGTGTGCACGGCGTTCACGTTGATCTTCTCGATCTTCGTCAACGCACCGCTGCTCGCGCTGGCCAACGTCAACGAGACGCCCAACCCCTCCAAGGCCCCCTGGTACTTCCTGGGGCTGCAGGAGCTCCTCACCATGTTCCACCCCATGGTGGCTGGCGTGACCATCCCCGGCATGGGCATCTTCCTGCTCATCCTTGCCCCCTACATCGACCGCAACCCGTCGAACAAGCCCGAGGATCGCAAGTTCGCCATCTCGGTGTTCACGGTCCAGCTCATGTTCTGGGCGGTCCTGGTCATCATCGGTTCGTTCTTCCGTGGCCCCGGGTTCAACTTTGTGGCCCCGTGGGACGCGGGCCTGTTCTTCGAGCTGTGAGGAAGTGAGGTCATCCGCATGAACCCACTCGTTCTTCTGATCCCCGTCGTGGTCGTCCTCGGCTTGGTCATGGTCATCGCCTCGTCCAAGCGACGCGACAAGGGCGATGCCATCGGCCAGCTGGCGCGCGAGACGCGTCGTCGCGATGTCGGCGAACCCACCGTGCTGCGCGACGAGACGGCGTCAACCGGTCGTGAGGTCGAGCGCGCCGCCGTGCTCGAGCGCAAGGGTGCGACCACGGCTCTGGCCGAGCGCGACGACTCGTCGATCGTGGCCTTCGTGGCTCCTGATCCCGACGAGGTGGGTGTGACCCGCCGGCAGTTCTTCAACCGGTCGATCATCGCCTTCTTCGGGCTCGGCCTGGCCACGTTCGGCGCCGGCGTCATCGCCTTCCTCTGGCCCCAGCCGAAGGGCGGGTTCGGCTCGACCATCCGCGTCGGCTCAATCACCGATCTCAAGGCGCAGATCGAGGCCAACGACGGCTTCCTCTACCTCCCTGAGGGCCGCATGTGGGTCACCGAGTTCCCCGAGGGAGCGGTCGAGAAGGCCAAGGCCGTCTACTCCGACGCCGAGCTGTCCGGCATGGAGGCCGGCGTGGTGGCCCTCTACCAGAAGTGCCCCCATCTCGGTTGCCGTGTGCCGTCCTGCCCCACCAGCCAGTGGTTCGAGTGCCCGTGTCACGGCTCGCAGTACAACCAGGTCGGCGAGAAGAAGGGTGGCCCGGCCCCTCGAGGCATGGATCGCTTCACCATGGAGGTCGCGGCCGGGATCCTCACCGTGAACACCGGCGCCGTCCTGCAGGGTCCGCCCATCGGCACCAACACCACCGGCCAAGAGGCCGAGGGTCCGCACTGCGTGGGCGGGAGTCACTGAATCCGATGTTTCCCTCAGTCATCGCACAGACCGCAGAAGGCAACACCGCTTCGTCCGCCATCGGGTGGGCCATCTTCGCTGTCCTCGTCATCGGCTTCTTCGTCGGTGTCATCCTCAACGCCCGCCGGGGCAAGGCCGAGGTCGGCTCCGAGATCGAGCTCGCGGCCAACCGCAAGCCCTACCTGTCCGACGACGAGCTCGAGACCAAGAAGCTCGACCGCACGCTCGGTGCCGGGCTCCTCCTCCTCGCCGTCATCGGCGTGGCCCTCCCGCTCTACTGGCTCGCTGAGCCCACCCGGCAGGCCGAGGCGGCCGACGACTTCGCCCGCGTGTTCGTGAACCGTGGCGAGGAGATCTACAAGGTCGGCGCCAACTGCGCCGCGTGCCACGGGCCTGAAGGTGTCGGCGGCGCGGCGCAGACCGCGTTGCTCAACGATCGGGGAGAGTTCGTGGCCAGCGTCGCGTGGCAGGCCCCGGCGCTCGACACGGTGCTGTACCGCTACAGCCGCGACGAGGTCTACGAGACCCTCCAGTACGGCCGGCAGAACTCCCCCATGCCGGCCTGGGGGAGCCTCGGCGGTGGGCCGCTCACCGATCAGCAGCTCGACAACGTCATCGACTACCTCGAGAGCATCCAACTGCCAGCCGAGGAGGCCCGCGCCGCCTTGGAGGAGGAGCTCGCCACCACCTGTGCACCTGACGAAGCCGGGGCGTGCACCGCGCCCGACGCCGAGTTCGCCACGGAGGGCGAGGCGCTGTTCAACATGGGCCTCACCACCAAGTTCGCGGGCGGCGCCTACTCCTGCGGTCGCTGCCACACCAAGGGGTGGTCGATCGATCAGCCCGAGACCTCAGGCGGCGGGGCCCTCGGCCCCAACCTCACCGGTGGTTCCACCCTCCGGCAGTTCCCCACGGCAGAGTCGCAGATCGAGTTCATCTCGAAGGGTGCCGAGAAGGGGAAGGCCTACGGCCGCTCGGGCCAGGCTGGCGACGGCACCATGCCCGGCTTCGGCTACAACCCCAACGCGGTGATCGACGGATCGCCCATGGACACCAACCAGACCATGTACACCCAGGACCAGATCACCGCCGTGGTCGAGTACGAGCGGGGGCTGTGACCATGCAGTTGTTCACCACCTTGGCCGGGATCGCCTGGGACCCGACCATCCGCGGCATCCTCACCGTGGTCGTGGCCGTGACCATCCTCGGCGGGTCCGTCTACATCATCGTCGCCTCGAACACGGGCGCTCGACTCGGTCTGCTGATCACCCTGGCCGGCTTCTTCGGCTGGATGGTCATCCTGACGTTGTACTGGTGGATCTCGCCTCCCGGCATCGGGCCTCGCGGCGCAAGCCCGTCCTGGCAGGTCGTGGAGATCTATTTCGAAGGCGACGGGCTCCCCGAGAACCAGAACGCTCAGTCGTTGCCGAAGTCCGACCAACTCCCGTCGCCCGCCGACATCGTGGCGGCCAACCCGGAGATCGCCGGTGAGTTCGTGAGCCCGCCGATCCTGAGTGACATCGCCGGGGTCGATCCAGAGGTGCTGCCCGGCCGCGACGACCTCGGCGGCTGGATCACCATGAGCACGTCGAACGCCGGCGAGGCGCAGGCCGCAGCCGACGTCGCCCTCATCGAGAACGGCTTCTTCACGGCCACGGGCGAGTACAAGAAGCTCAACGCCTTCGAGATCGGCGGCAAGCCGAAGCGCACCGAGGAGTGCAAGGACGACGACATGATGTGCCGGGTGGGCTACCGCATCGGCAAGTCGGCCACACTCACGCATCCCCCGCACTACGCAGTGGTGCAGGTGCAGCCGGTGCTCCAACAAGAACCGATCCCCGGTGCGGCGCCGCCCACGCCGATCATCGACGAGTCGAAGCCTGTCGTCTGGATCATCCTCGAGCGTGACCTCGGCTCTGTCCGCTTCAAGCCGTTCACCTACTTCGTGGTGAGCTTCTCGCTCTTCGTGGTCTTCGCCCTGGTCCTGCACTACCGGGACAAGACGCTCCAGAAGAACCTCGACGCCGCCAAGGACGTCGTGAAGGCCGGCACCTGACCGATGAGCCAGTACCTCCCCATCCTGCTGCTGATGCTGCTGGCCATTGCGTTCGGCGCGCTCAGTCGGGTGGCGTCGAGGCTTTTGGCGCCGTCGCTTCCTTCCGCAGCGAAGTCGTCGCCCTACGAGTGCGGCATCGTCCCGTCGAAGGAGCCACCGGAGCGCTTCCCCGTGCGCTTCTTCCTCGTGGCCATGATCTTCATCGTCTTCGACATCGAGATCATCTTCATGTTCCCGTGGGCCATCGTCTACCGCGAGCTCGGTGCGTTCGGCCTCGGGGCCATGGTGCTGTTCGCAGCGGCGGTGTTCGAGTCGTTCGTGTACCTGATCGGCAACGGCGCCCTGAACTGGGGTCCGATCAAGCGGGCGCTACCCGTCGCGGTCGTCTCCCCCGCCCGCACCTCGGCCAGCACCATCCGACGAGTCGGCCTCGAAGGCCGTCCTGCCGAAGGCGAGGCCGCCTGATGGCACGCGATGGCGAGCTCGCCTATGGCGGGCTCGAGGACCTCAACCACAACGCGCTCTTCGGCACCGTCGAGGAGTTGGTCAAGTGGGCCCGCAAGAGCAGCCTGTTCCCGGCCACCTTCGGCCTGGCCTGCTGTGCCATCGAGATGATGGGCACCGGTGGGCCCCACTACGACATGGCCCGCTTCGGCATGGAGGTCTTCCGGGCCTCTCCGCGTCAGGCCGACGTGATGATCGTGGCCGGGCGCGTGTCGCAGAAGATGGCACCGGTGCTGCGCCAGATCTACGACCAGATGATGGAGCCCAAGTGGGTCATCTCGATGGGCGTGTGCGCGTCGAGCGGTGGCATGTTCAACAACTACGCCATCGTCCAGGGTGTCGACCAGATCGTTCCTGTTGATGTCTACGCACCGGGTTGCCCGCCAGGGCCGCAGACGCTGCTGCACGCCATCAACACCCTGCACGAGAAGATCCAGAGCGGCGAGCTGACCCGGCGTGACGGCGCCCGCGGCGCCGGGATCGTCGTCGAGCAGCTCGACGGCCAGCGCGACGTCCCCATCGTCATCGGGAGGCGGTGACGTGTCCGAAGTCGAACCGGTCGACGAACTGTCGGTCGAGGCCACGCCCGAACCCGAGACCGACCACGGTGCGCTCGTGTCGTGGTCCCGTGGCCAGAAGGTGCTGCATCCCTCCCGCGACGCCTACGTGGCCCTGGTGTCCGCCCTCCACGACGAGGGCTACCACGTGTGCACCGACCTGACCGTGGTCGACTTCCTCACCTACGACGCTCCCCGTTCGTTGCCCGAGGGCATCGACCCCGAGCGGTTCGAGGTCGTGGTCGGCGTGCACGCCCACGCCACCCGTTCCCGCCTACGCATCCGCGTCCAGGTGCCGGCCGACGATGCCGTCATGCCCACGTTGTTCGAGATCCACCACGGGTCCGAAGCGATGGAACGCGAGGCCTACGACATGTTCGGGATCGTGTTCGACGGCCATCCAGACCTCACCCGGATCCTCATGCCGGAGGACTGGGTGGGCCACCCGTTGCGCAAAGACGAGTCGTCCGGTCGGATCCCCGTGCAGTTCAAGGAAGCCCCCACCGCCAGGTGAGCCCGAGATGACGACGACCGACCCCGCACCCCACCACGACGCCGCGCCATCCCTCACCGACGAGGGCGCCCAGGAGCTGTCGAGCGCCGACGTCCGCGCCTCGGCCCGGCGACTGCTCGAGCAGGGCGCAGTGCTGCGGGTGAGCGAGGCCGACGTGGCCGCCGCCGCCGAGGCGTCTCGCCTGGAGTCGGAGCGCACCGGCATCCCGGTCGACGAGACCATGATCATCAACATGGGCCCGCAGCACCCGAGCACGCACGGGGTGCTGCGGTTGATGCTCGAGCTCCGCGGCGAGACGGTGCTGCGGTGCAAGCCCATCATCGGCTACCTCCACACAGGCATGGAGTGGATGGGCGAGGAGCTCACCTACCTGCAGGGCCCCACCAACGTGACGCGGATGGACTACGCGTCGCCGCTGTTCAACGAGTTGGCGTTCTCGATGGCGGTCGAGGCGCTGCTCGAGGTGGAGGTCCCCGAGCGGGCCGTGTGGATCCGGATGCTCATGACCGAGATGAACCGCATCTCGTCCCACCTGCTGTTCATGGCCACCAACGGCATGGACATCGGTGCGGTGTCGATGATGCTGTACGGCTGGCGTGAACGGGAAGAGGTGCTCCGGTTCTTCGAGAAGGTCACCGGCCTGCGCATGAACCACAACTACATCCGCCCCGGCGGGGTCGCTGCCGACCTGCCGGCCGGCTGGCGCGATGACATCCTCCACCTGTTCGATCTGATCCCGCCCCGCCTCGACGAATACGACGTGCTCCTCACCGGCCAGCCGATCTTCCGCGAGCGGCTCCAGGGCGTCGGCCCGATCACCACCGAGGAGTGCCTCGCCCTCGGCGTCACCGGTCCGCTCCTGCGGTCCACGGGCTACGCGTGGGACCTCCGGCGCGACGATCCCTATCTCGCCTACGACGAGGTCGACTTCGACGTCATCGTCGGCACCCACGGCGACTGCTTCGATCGCTACGCCATCCGGTTGGCCGAGATCCGCGAGTCGATCGCCATCGTGCGCCAGATCCTCGATCGGATGCCCTCGGGCGACTATCGCGTGCAGGACAAGAAGGTCACGCCGCCGCCGCGCGGTCGCATCGACGAGTCCATGGAGGCGCTGATCCACCACTTCAAGATCTTCACCGAGGGCTTCAAGGTGCCCGAGGGCGAGGTGTACGTGGCCGTCGAGTCCCCGCGGGGCGAGCTGGGGTGCTACCTCGTCTCCGACGGCAGCTCCCACCCGTACCGCATGCACATCCGGGCCCCCAGCTTCGTCAACCTGCAGGCGCTGCCCCACATGATGCACGAGGGCCTCATGGCCGACGGTGTCGCCATCATCTCCTCGGTGGACCCGATCATGGGAGAGGTGGATCGCTGATGGCCCGACTCGACGCCGATCGACTCGTGCTGGCCCGCGAGATCATCGCCCGCTACCCGCGCCCGAAGTCCGCGCTCATCCCGTTGCTGCACCTGGCCCAGGAGCAGGACGGCTTCGTGACCGAGGAAGCCATGGCCCACATCGCCGACCTCGTCGGGGTGAGCGCGGCCGAGGTTCTCGGCACCTGCACCTTCTATGAGATGTTCAAGCTCGAGCCGGTCGGCACCTACCTCGTCAACGTGTGCACCAACATCTCCTGCATGCTGGTCGGCGGCGACGAACTGCTCCATCACGCCGAGTCCTCGCTCGGGGTGAAGGTCGGCGACACCACGCCCGACGGCCTGTTCACGCTCGAGGGAGCCGAGTGCCTGGCCGCGTGCACCGAGGCACCGTGCCTCCAGGTGAACTACCGCTACGAGTACCGGGTCTCGAACGAGGGCTTCGACTCGCTCGTCGACGACCTCCGCGACGGCCGTCGCCCCGACGTCCCGTCGCACGGCAAGCTCGGCGGCGTCCGCCAGCACATCCCCGACGACCGCCGCGCCGGTCCCGTGTCCCCGGACGACGTCCGCCCGCCGGTGTGGCACGCCGCACCCGAGGAGGGCAGCGCCTGATGGCCACTGACATCCCCCGCATCGTCACCAGCCGCTTCGGCGTCGAGGGTTCGCACACGCTGGCCGTCTTCGAGCAGACGGGTGGCTACGCCGCCCTGCGCAAGGCGCTCGCCACCACGCCCGCGGCCATCGGCGACGAGGTCAAGAAGGCGTCGGTCCTCGGCCGCGGCGGTGCCGGCTTCCCGACCGGGGTCAAGTGGACGTTCTGCCCGCCCGACGTCTGGCCTCGCTACCTCGTGGTCAACGGCGACGAGAGCGAGCCGGGCACCTACAAGGACCGCATGCTGATGGAGCTGGATCCGCACCAGCTCATCGAGGGCGTGCTGCTGGCCTGCTACGCGGTGGGCTGCGGCCAGGCCTTCCTCTACGTCCGCGGCGAGATGGCGATCGCCCAAGAGCGCATCGCTGTCGCCCTCAACGAGGCCTACGCCGCCGGCTATGTCGGCAAGAACATCCTGGGCACCGACTTCTCCGTCGACGTCGTGTTGCACTGGGGTGCGGGCGCCTACATCGTGGGTGAGGAGACGGCGCTGATCGAGAGCCTCGAGGGCAACCGAGGCATGCCGCGCTTGAAGCCGCCGTACTTCCCGGCGGCCAAGGGTCTGTACCTGCAGCCCACCATCGTCAACAACGTCGAGACGCTGGCGAACCTCCCGTGGATCGTCACCAACGGAGCCGATGCCTACACCGCGCTCGGTGCCGAGGCCTCCCGCGGCACGCGCATGTTCGCCGTGTCCGGGCACGTCGAGAAGCCGGGCGTGTTCGAGGTCGAGTTCGGAACCACCACGTTCCGCGACCTCATCGAGGGCCACGCCGGCGGCGTGCGCGGCGGTCGGGCGCTCAAGGCCTTCATCCCCGGTGGCGCCTCGGCCCCGTGGTTCTTCGAAGAGCACCTCGACATCCCGCTCGAGAAGGCCACCGTCGACAAGGCGGGCTCGATGCTCGGGTCGGGTGCCGTGGTCGTCATGGACGAGACCACCGACGTCGTGAAGGCCTGCCTCTCGGTCGTGCGCTTCTTCGCCCACGAGTCGTGCGGCAAGTGCACGCCGTGCCGCGAAGGCACCACGTGGCTCGAGCGCATCCTGTCTCGCATCGTTGGCGGCTACGGCCGGCCCAGCGACCTGGCGCTGCTCATGGACGTGTGCGACAACATCTCCCCGGGCATCGCCTGGCCACCGAAGCAGACGACCATCTGCCCGCTCGGACCTTCCGCCGTGTCCCCCATCTCCTCGGCCGTGACCCGGTTCCGCGACGAGTTCGATGCCTACATCGACCGAGCGGTGCGCCAGCGCCAGTCGGTCCAGCCGGTCGAGTTCCGCAAGGTCGTGGCCCATGGTTGACGTCGCACCCACCGAGGCGCCGGTCGACGGCGTGGCCGTCACCCTCAACGGCACCGAGGTCGTGGCCCGCAAGGGCGAGCTGCTCATCGAGGCGGCCGAGCGCAACGGCGTCTACATCCCGCGCTTCTGCTACCACGAGCGGATGAAGCCGGTCGGCATGTGCCGGATGTGCATCGTGGAGGTCGACACCGGTCGCGGCCCGACCCTGCAACCGTCGTGCATGATCGAGTGCACGCCGGGCATGTCCGTCGACACCGAGTCCGAGGTCACGAAGAAGGCGCAGGACGGCGTCCTCGAGTTCCTGCTCATCAACCACCCGCTCGACTGCCCCGTGTGCGACAAGGGCGGCGAGTGCCCCCTGCAGGACCAGACGCTCGCCTACGGCCCGGGCGAGAGCCGCTACCTCGAGGAGAAGCGGCACAACGAGAAGCCGATCCCGATCTCGGACCTGGTGCTGCTCGACCGTGAGCGGTGCATCCTGTGTGACCGCTGCACGCGCTTCGCCAAGGACGTGGCTGGCGACCCGCTGATCCACTTCATCAACCGTGGCAACCAGACCGAGGTCAACACCTTCCCCGACGAGCCGTTCGCCTCGTACTTCAGCGGCAACACCGTGCAGATCTGCCCCGTGGGGGCGTTGACCGCCAGCCCCTACCGATTCAAGGCCCGACCGTGGGACCTCGAACAGGTCGAGTCCACCTGCCAGACCTGCTCGGTCGGGTGCCGCGTGTCGATCGACTCCTCCCGCAACGAGGTGCTCCGCTACAACGGCGTCGACGTCGATCCGGTCAATTGGGGTTGGCTGTGCGACAAGGGCCGCTTCGCCTTCGAATCCGTCGGCCGCGAGGATCGCCTGCGCGAGCCGCTGCAGCGCAGCGGGTCGGGCGCGTTGGTCACGTCCCGCTGGACCGATGCCGTCGTCGCCGCCGCCAACGCCATGCGGGCCGCCGGCCCCGAGGGGCTCGGCATCATCGGCGGCGCCCGCCTCACCAACGAGGGCGCCTACGCCTGGGCCAAGCTGGCCAAGGGCGTGCTGGGCACCGACAACGTCGACGCCCAGCTCGGCGACGGTCTGCCCGGCGTGGTCGTGGCCGGCCTGCCCCGTGCCACCATCGATGAGGTGTGCCGACCCGGGGGCACCGTGCTGCTGCTCGGGCCCGACGTGAAGGAGGAGCTGCCGGTGCTCTTCCTGCGGCTGCGCCACGCGGCGGTCGAGGACGGCGCCAAGGTCATCGAGATCTCCCCGCGCTCCACCGGCTTCACGCCCTACGCGGCGGCGAGCCTCCACTACCGGCCGGGCGAGGTGGCCGAGGCCGTCCGCGCCCTGCTCGGCGTGCCCAGCGAGGGCAAGGATGCCGGCGGCGTCGACGGCGAATCGCTGGCCGCCGCCCGCACCCTCCTCGCCGCCGCCGATGGTCCGGTGACCGTCGTGCTCGGGCGTGCCTCGGTGGCGGAGTCCGCCACCTTCGTGGTGGATGCGGCCGGCGCCCTGCTGCGCGCCCGGCCCGACACCACCTTCCTCCCGGCGCTGCGCCGCGGCAACGTCCACGGTGCCATCGACATGGGCCTGAGCCCGGGGCTGCTACCCGGGCGCACCACGCTGGCCGATGGCGCTGCGTGGTTCACGCAGGCCTGGGGCGACGTTCCCCGCACCACCGGCCTCGATGCCCGCGGGATCCTCGCCGCCGCCGCCGAGGGTCGCCTGCAGACGCTCGTGCTCCTCGGTGCCGACCCGCTCGGCGACTTCCCCGACCGCGATCTCGCCGAGCGTGCGCTGGCCACGGTCCCGACCCTGATCGCGGTCGATACGGCTTTGACCACCTCGAGCGTTCAGGCCCACGTTGTGCTCGCCGCCGCCGGCTTCGCCGAGGTGGAGGGCACGACCACCAACCTCGAGGGCCGTGTCAGCACGGTCCAGCAGAAGGTCACGCCGCCCGGCACCGCCCGGGCCGACTGGATGATCGCGGCCGAGCTGGCGCAGGCCATGGGTGCCGACCTCGGCGTCGGTTCGTCGGCCGAGGTCTTGGCCGAGATCGAGCGTGTGGCCCCGTCCCATGCCGGTGTCACGGCCGCCACCATCGGAATCGACGGCGTGGTCGTCCCGCTGCCGGTGGCCGTCGAGGCTCCGGCCGACGTCGAGGACGACGCGGGGGAAGACGCCGCTGCCGACGCAGCCCCGGCGGGCGACGACGTCGAGGTCGCCGAGGCTGACGTCGACCCGACGCCCAGTGGTCCGGGCCGTCCTGCGCTGTGCACGTTCGTGCCCGGTGCGCCCGTCGAGCTCGTGGCCCTCGATGCCTACGCGCTGCGGATCGTGGCCACCCGCAAGCTCTACGACCTCGGCGTGGCCGTGCAGCGCTCGCCCCACCTCGCTGGCCTGGCCACGGGCACCGTGCTGCGGCTTCACCCCTACGACTTCGCCCGACTGGGCGTCGCCGAGGGCACCGCCGTCTCCGTCACGTCGCCGCGAGCGTCGGTGTCGGTGTCGGCGGTGGTCGATGCCGGCGTGCCTCGCGGGGCTGCGGCGCTCGTGGTGAACCAACCCGAACTCGATGTCTACCGGCTCCTCGACGCCACGTCACCGGTGGTCTCCGTGCGGGTCGACTCGGGGGTGGCCGAATGAGCACGGGGCTCCTGCTCGCAGCTGCTGGAGGCGGCGATCCGCTGCTCGAAGGCGACATCGACCTCACCGTCGTGCTGATCGTCCTCGGCAAGGTGGTGCTCGTCTTCGTGCTGCTGCTCGTCGCCACCATGTTCCTGGTGTGGTTCGAGCGCAAGGTCCACGGGGACATGACGAACCGCATCGGACCCAACCGGGCCGGACCGTTCGGCATCCTGCAGACCCTGGCCGACGGCATCAAGCTCTTCTTCAAAGAGGACCTCCTGCCCACCCGCGCCGAGAAGTGGGTGTTCGTGCTGGCCCCGTTCCTGTCGTTCGTGCCCGCGTTCCTGCTCTTCGCCATCGTCCCCTTCGGCGGCGACTTCAACGACGGCAACCAAGGCATCGTGACCATCGCCGGCCACGACACCTACCTGCAGCTGGCCGACCCGCCGATCGGCATCCTCTTCGCCTTGGCCATGTCATCGGTGGCGGTCTACGGCGTGATGCTCGCGGGCTGGTCTTCGGGTTCGAAGTACCCGCTCCTCGGTGCCGTGCGGGCTTCGGCCCAGATGGTCTCCTACGAGGCCGCCCTCGGGCTCTCGGCCATGGCCGCCGTGCTCGTGGCCGGCACGCTCTCGACTCACGGGATGGTCGTCGAGCAGGCTGGCGCCGGTTGGTTCGGCGTCGTACCCAACTGGAACGCACTGCTCACCGGGTTGGTCCCGTTCATCATCTTCGTGATCGCCGGCACGGCCGAGCTCAACCGCCCCCCGTTCGACCTCGTCGAAGCCGAGCAGGAGCTGGTGGGGGGCTTCAACACCGAGTACTCGTCGATCCGCTTCGCCCTGTTCTTCCTGGCCGAGTTCATGAACATGTTCACCATGTCGGCCATCTTCGTCACCCTCTTCCTCGGCGGTCCCGCCGGTCCGGCGCCGATCGGTCCCGGCTGGCTGTGGGGCGTCTTCTGGTTCCTGGCCAAGGTGATGGCGTTCGTCTTCATGTTCACCTGGTTCCGGGCCACGCTGCCCCGCTTCCGCTACGACCAGCTCATGGACCTGGGTTGGAAGCTGCTCATCCCGCTGGCCCTGGCGTGGCTCATGTTGCTCGCCGGCATCGGGATCGCGCAGGATGCCGGGTGGAACTGGGCCGTGGTGGCCGTCGTCTCCCTCGTCGGCTTCTTCCTCGGTGCCACCATGTTGCGAGGCGCGGTGCGTGCCGGCAACGCGCACGCCGAGAAGGAGGTGTCGAGCTGATGGGGTACCTCGAGGGGTTCGGCGTCACCTTCCGGCAGCTGTTCCAGAAGCCGGTCACGCGCCAGTACGTCAAGGACACGGGCGAGAAGGCACCCAAGCCCGAACGGCTCCACGGGCGCCACGTCCTCAACCGCTACGAGGACGGCATGGAGAAGTGCATCGGATGCGAGCTGTGCGCGGGTGTCTGCCCGGCGCGCTGCATCTACGTGCGCGGCGCCGACAACCCACCCGACGACCCGGTCTCGCCCGGCGAGCGCTTCGGCTACGTCTACGAGATCAACTACCTCCGTTGCATCCACTGCGACCTGTGCGTGGAGGCGTGCCCGACCGAGGCGATCACCGAGACCAAGCTCTTCGAGTTCTCGTTCTCGAACCGGGCTGATGCGATCTACACCAAGGCCGAGCTGGTCGTCGATGCCGTGACCGGGATGCCCCAGCACCTCCCCTGGGAGGACTGGCGCGAGGGCGAGGACACGTTCACCTCCGGGTGGATGCGGGCCACGGCGCCCAGCGGCGCCGCCGAGCACGAGGGCGAGGTGGCCTGGTCGGGTGAGCTCGGCTACGGCGTGCGCGACCCCGAGGTCGGCCAGACCGAGCGCGACGCTGTCCACAACTCCGCCGCCGGCGACCACGACGACCACGACCACGACGACGACGGGGGAGGGCACTGATGAACTCGTCTGTCGACCCCGTCGAGGCGATCACCTTCTTCCTCTGCGCCCTCGTGGTGATGGGCGGCGCCTTCGGCGTGGTGACCTCGCGCAACCCGGTCCACTCGGCCCTCGGCCTCGTGGCCACGCTGTTCGGCATCGCCGTGCTGTTCCTGGCCCAGGGGGCACAACTGCTCGCCGCCGTGCAGGTCATCGTCTACACCGGCGCCATCGTCGTGCTGATCCTGTTCGTGCTGATGCTGCTCGGCGTCGACACCGAGGACGACGTCGACGAGGAGCCGCTGGTGGGTCAGACGGCGGCGGCCATCTTCGTGGCCCTCGGGCTGCTCGGCTTGCTGGTCACCACCGTGTTCGTCGGCGGCAGCGAGATCGTCACCGGGACCAAGAGCACCACGGCGGCCATCAGCCCCGACGAGAGCAACATCGCCCAAGTCGGGCGGGTGCTGTTCACCGACTACGTCTTCGCCTTCGAGATCACGGCGCTGCTGTTGACCATCGCCGTGGTCGGCGCCGTCGTGCTGGCCCGCCGCCCCCGGTCCTACGAGCCGATGCCCGAGCCTGCGTCCATGGCGGCCCCCGAGCCGTTCCCGTCGCAGGACGATGCCGAGGGGAGCGTGCACTGATGGAAGGCCTGAACGCTGGCTACCTGATGCTGTCGGCGCTGCTGTTCTGCATGGGCGCCTACGGGCTGCTGGTCCGACGGAACCCGCTGGTCATGCTGATGTGCGTCGAGCTCATGCTCAACGCCGTGAACCTGAGCTTCGTCACCTTCGGTTCCATGCTCGACGACGTGGCCGGTCAGGCCATCGTGTTCTTCGTGCTGGTCGTCGCTGCTGCTGAGGTCGTGGTCGGCCTGGGGATCGTGGTTGCCGTGTCGCGGCGCCGTCCCGGTGCCACCGCGGACGACATCCGGACGCTCAGAGGCTGAGGGAGAGATCTGAACGTGGTCGAACTGGTGTGGTTGATCCCTGCGTTGCCGCTGACGGGCTTCGTGCTGCTCGTGTGCTTCGGCAAGCGCCTGGGCGAACCGGCTGCCGGCTGGCTGGCCACCGGCATGGTCACCGCGTCGTTCCTGACGGCGCTGGTCGTGTTCGGTGGACTGGTGGCCAAGGACGAGCGCGCCTTCTCGCAGACGCTGTTCACGTGGATCCCGGCCGGGTCGTTCGAGGTGGGGATGGGCTTCTACCTCGATCCGCTGTCGATGACGATGGTCCTGTTCATCACCGGCATCGCCGCGCTCATCCACCTCTACAGCGTCGGCTACATGCACGGCGACCCGCGCTTCTCGAAGTTCTTCCTGTACCTCAACCTGTTCGTCTTCTCGATGCTGATGCTCGTGCTGGGCGACAACCTCTTGGTCACCTTCTTGGGCTGGGAGGGCGTGGGCGCCTGCTCCTACTTCCTCATCTCGTTCTGGTTCGAGAAGCCGGCCAACGCCAGCGCTGGCAAGAAGGCCTTCGTCACCAACCGCATCGGTGACTGGGGCTTCATGATGGGCATGTTCCTCGTGTTCTTCACCTTCGGGACGCTCCGCTACGCCGACGTGCTGCCGGCGGCCGGCGGGCTGGCCGAGACCACGGCCACCCTCATCGCCCTCATGTTCTTCATCGGCGCAATCGGCAAGTCGGCCCAGATCCCACTCTTCGTTTGGCTTCCCGACGCCATGGCCGGCCCCACACCGGTGTCCGCGCTCATCCACGCCGCCACCATGGTGACCGCGGGCGTCTACCTGATGTGCCGCATGAGCCCGGTGCTCGAGGCCTCCGCTGACTGGGTGCCGCAGATGATCGCCTGGATCGGCGTGCTCACCGCGCTGCTGGCGGCGAGCATCGCCGTGGCCCAGAACGACATCAAGAAGGTGCTGGCCTACTCCACCGTCAGCCAGCTCGGCTTCATGTTCTTGGCCGTGGGCCTCGGCGCTTACTGGGTGGCCATCTTCCACATGATCACCCACGCCTTCTTCAAGGCCTGCCTCTTCCTCGGTGCCGGCTCGGTCATCCACGGGATGGACCACAACCAAGACATGCGCGTGATGGGCGCGCTGCGCAAGTTCATGCCCATCACGGCCTTTGCCTTCCTGGTCTCGTGGTTGGCCATCGCCGGCGTGCCGCCCTTCTCGGGCTTCTTCTCGAAGGACGAGATCCTCACCTTCGCCTACCAGGAGAGCCCGGCGATGTACGCCGCCGCCATGGTGGCGGCGTTGCTCACCGCCTACTACATGAGTCGCCAGGTCTTCCTCGTGTTCTGGGGCAAGCCCGAATGGGAGGAGCTCACCAATCCTGAGCCCGTCACCGTGGTGACGCCCGGCGAGGACGGCGGCGAAGCCACCGAGACCACGACCGTGCCCAGCCAGACGGAGCTGGCCGTGGCCCTCGGCGTGCCGGCCGACGAGTTCCACGAGCTCCCGGCCGAGTTCCACCCGCACGAGTCACCGTGGACGATGACCGTGCCCCTCGTCGTGCTGGGCGTGCTGGCCATGGTTGGCGGCTTCCTCAACATCCCGCTGGTCGACGACGGACACTTCCTCGAGCACTGGCTCGAGCCCGTGTTCGAGGAGACCTCGACGCACCTGACGGTGAGCGATGCCACGATCATCGCCCTGCTGATCGTGTCGACGGTGGTGGCGGCCATCGGCATCGCCGCGGCGGCCGTGGTCTATCTGCAGCATCGGGTGAAGCCCGTCGAGCCCGAGATCCTGGCCAAGGGCTGGTACATCGACTCGTCGATCAGCGCCTTCGTGGGTGGTCCGGGCACCGCCGCGTTCGAGGGTGTGGCTGCCTTCGACCGGGTCGTGGTCGACGGAGCCGTCAACGGGGTCGGGGCGGGCACGCGCTCGCTCGGCCAGTCGGTTCGCCAGGTACAGAGCGGGTACGTGCGTCGCTACGCCTCGCTGATCGGCATCGGTTCCGTGCTGGTCATGGGCTTCATGGTCTTCCGGGCGGTGGTGTGATGTCCGCCGCCGTTCTGGCCAGCGAGGCCCACGTCGTGAGCTTCCCGATCCTGCCGTCGCTCATCGTCGTGCCCCTGCTCGGCACGCTGCTGCTGCTGGCGGTGCCCAAGGGCCGCGTCGAGCTCCACCGACTGGTGGCCCTGCTCACGTCGCTCACCACCGGTGCGATCGCCTTGTGGGTGCTCGCCGCCTTCGCCACCACCGATGGCGACTTCCAGTTCGTGTGGTCCACCCCGTGGGTGCCGTCGCTCGACATCAACCTGGCCTTCGGCATCGACGGCATCTCGCTCTTCCTCGTGGTGCTCACGGGCCTGCTGTTCCCGATCGCCCTGCTGTCGTCGTCGCCCGAGCACGACTCGAAGGGCTACTTCCTGTGGCTCACGCTGCTCGAGGCCGGCTGCCTCGGGGTCTTCCTCTCGCTCGACCTGTTCGTCTTCTTCCTCTTCTTCGAGCTGACCCTCGTGCCCCTGTTCTTCCTCATCGGGAAGTGGGGCCACGGCCGAAACATCTACGCGGCCTCGAAGTTCTTCCTCTACACGATGGCCGGCTCCGCCTTCATGCTCGTTGCCATCGTGGCGCTGGCCGTGCTGGCCAACGCCGGCCCCGACGGCGGGGTCACCTTCGATCTCGTCCGACTGGCCAACGACTCGCAGCTCGGGGAGTGGACGGCCCGGGTGATCTTCCTCGGCTTCATGGCCGCGTTCCTGGTCAAGGTGCCCGTGTTCCCCTTCCACACCTGGCTGCCCGACGCCCACACCGAGGCCCCGACGGCCGGTTCCGTCGTCCTGGCCGGCGTGCTGCTCAAGCTCGGCACCTACGGCATGCTCCGCTTCGGCCTCTACCTCTTTCCGGAGGCGGCGGTGACGTTCGCGCCGGGTTTCATCGCCCTGGGCACCATCGGGATCGTCTACGGCGGCATCGCCGCCGCCATGCAGAAGAACCTCAAGCGTCTGGTGGCCTACTCGTCGGTGGCCCACATGGGCTTCTGCGTGCTCGGCATCTTCGTCATCAACCAGCAGGGCCTGGCCGGGTCGATCGTGCAGATGGTGAACCACGGCATCATCACCGGTGCCCTGTTCATCCTGCTCGGCTTCCTCTACCAGCGGCGCCACACGTACGAGATCTCGAAGCTCGTCGGGCTGCAGAAGCTGGCGCCGGTGTTCGCCGGCGTGTTCACGCTGTTCATGCTGGCCAGCATCGGCCTGCCCGGCCTGGCCGGCTTCGTCGGGGAGGTCCTCGTCCTCATCGGCGCCTTCGTGACGACCGGGTGGTGGGCGGCCATCCCCACCACCGGGGTGATCGTCGCCGCCATCTACATGCTGTGGGCCTACCAGCGCACCTTCCACGGCACGCCCGATCCCGCGCACGGTCCCTTCCCCGAGATCCGCATCAAGGAGTTCCTCCCGTTGGTGCCGCTCGTGGCCCTGACCATCTTCCTCGGCCTCTACCCCACGCCGATGCTCGAGCGCATGCAGCCGTCGATCGACCGACTGCTCGACCACGTCGAAGCGAAGGCCCCCGACTTCACGGTCCCCGAGAGCCAGTTCGGCGAGGACCTCGAACCGGTCGACGAGGGCGACCACGGTGACGAGGGCTCCGCAGAGCACGCCGCCATCGCGGAGGAAGGCGCATGATGCTCGGCTCCCTCCTGGCCCAGGTGCCCACCGCGGAACCCTTCGAGCCCACGGCCGCGCCCACGCTGCTCGACGGCGCAACGTCGGAGCTGCTCACCCCGTCGGTCACGTGGGCCGCTCTGGCCCCGCTCCTCGTGCTCGCCATCGGCGCGCTGCTGCTGCTCACCTTCTCGTCGTTGGCCAAGGGCCGCGTCGGCCGAGGCGTCTACACGTTGTGGACGGTCGTCACGGCCGTCGTGGCGCTCGTGGTCTGCATCCCGCTCTGGGCACGCGTCCAGGGCTGGGACGCCTTCGCCTGGTGGGATCCGGCCACCACCCCGGCTGGCCCGTTCTCGACCTTGGGCGGAGCCGCCGGGGTGGATGGGTTCAGCATCATGCTGACGATGCTCATCGCCGTGGCCGTGATCATCGTCGCCCTCGTGGCCGACGACTACGCCGAACGCGAGGGCATCGAGGGGCCTGAGCTGTTCGTCCTCGTGCTGCTCTCGGCCAGCGGCGGCGTGGTCATGGCCATGGCCAACGACCTCATCGTGCTCTTCCTCGGGCTGGAGACGCTCTCGATCGCCGTCTACGTGCTCGCCGCCATCGACCTCAAGCGCAGCCAGTCACAGGAGGCCGGGTTCAAGTACTTCATCCTCGGTGCCTTCTCGTCGGCGTTCTTCCTCTACGGGATCGCCATGGTCTACGGCGGCACCGGCACGACGAGCCTGCTGGGCATCAAGGACTTCCTGTCCGAGAAGCTCCTGCTCGACGGTTCGGGCCTACTCGTGCTGCTCGGGATCGGGCTGCTCCTCGTCGGGTTCGGCTTCAAGATCGCGGCCGTGCCGTTCCACTCCTGGAGCCCCGACGTGTACGACGGGGCGCCGTCGCCGGTGGTCGCCTTCATGGCCTCGGTGGTCAAGGTGGCGGCGTTCGCCGGTCTCGTCCGCGTCCTGGTCGTGGCCATGGAGACCCAGGCTGCCGACTGGAAGCCCGTCATCTCGGCGCTCGCCGTCCTCTCGCTGTTCGGCGGGGCGGTCGCCGCCATCGTGCAGACCAACGTCAAGCGTCTGCTTGCGTACTCCTCGATCAGCCACGCCGGCTTCATGCTGCTCGGCATCCAGGCTGCCGGGCCCGAGGGCACCCAGGCGGTCGTGATCTACCTGATCGCCTACACGTTCATGGTCATCGGGTCGTTCGCCGTGGTCACCCTCGTGGCCGGCACCGGCGACGACCGCCACGACGTGGCCGACTACAAGGGACTGGCGACCACGAACCCGGCGTTGGCCGCCACCTTCACGCTCTTCTTGCTGGCCCAGGCCGGCGTGCCCTTCACCGCCGGCTTCTACGCCAAGTTCTTCACCATCGTGGCTGCGGTGAACGCCAACGCCGAGTGGCTGGCCGTGATCGCCATGCTGTCGGCCGTGATCGGCGCCTACCTCTATCTGCGCCTCGTGATCACGATATGGTTCGTGAGCGGCGACGAGTCCGACCGGACCAAGGTGCGCGTGCCCTTCGGTGCCGGCCTGGCGCTGGTGGCCTGCGCCGTGGTCACCTTGTGGATGGGCGTCTTCCCGGACACGGTCACGGCCCTCGCCGAGAAGGCGGTGCCGGTGCTCGTGCAACCGGAGTCCCCGGTTGCAGCCCCGACCGATGCCGGGCTCCTGGGCGGTGCCAACCCGGGTCTGTCAGGAGGCTGACGAGATGGCCACCGATCGGCGGCAGTCGCGATCAGCGGACCGGCGCCTCGCAGGGCATCGGATTTCGCCGTTTGTGCGCCGATTCACTAGGGTCGACAAACGATGTCCATGACTTCCCTGGTGCTCTCCCAGGCTGCGCAGGGCGTCGAGTCGGCCCAGAGCTACTCCGACTTCGTCCGCCAGTACCTGACCGTTGCCATCTTCGTCGGCCTGGGTTTCGGCCTCGTTGGTGCGCTGCTCGGCATTGCCGTTGTCCTGCGCCCGAACCGTCCCCAAGACGCCAAGTACAAGACCTACGAGAGCGGCGTCGATCCCGTCGGTGACCACTGGTCGCAGACGCAGGTCCGGTACTACATCTTCGCCCTCCTCTTCGTGCTGTTCGACGTCGAGGCCGTGTTCATCTTCCCGTGGGCCATCCGACTCGAGGAGTACGGCATGTTCGGCCTCATCGAGATGGCGATCTTCATCGTCATCCTGGCCCTCGGCCTGGTCTACGCCTGGCGGAAGAAGGTCCTGCGGTGGCTGTGATGTGTTTGCACCCGGCCGGTGCCACCCGATCCTGCGAGGGGTGCGTCTGATGGGTCTCGTCGAGAGTGGCAAGATGCCCAAGCCGCTGACCAAGCTGCTGAACATGAGCCGCAAGTACTCGCTGTGGTGCTTCCAGTGGGGCCTCGCGTGCTGTGCCATCGAGATGGGCGCGGCCTTCGCCTCGCCCCGCTACGACGTGATGCGCCTCGGCGTCATCCCGTTCCCGGCCAGCCCGCGCCAGGCCGACCTGGTCGTGGTCTCGGGCACGGTCACCGACAAGATGGCGCCGGCCGTGAAGCGCCTCTACGAGCAGATGCCCGATCCCAAGTACGTGATCTCCATGGGTTCGTGCGCCAACTGCGGCGGCCCCTACTGGGACTCGTACTCGGTCACCAAGGGCGTCGATCAGATCATCCCCGTCGACATCTACGTGCCCGGATGTCCGCCGCGGCCCGAGGCCCTGCTCGAGGGCATCGTCCTGCTCCAGGAGCGCATCGCCAACGAGGACATGGTGGCCCGCTGGAAGGGTGAGTCGGTTGCCATCATCTGACACCGACGCCCCCGAGGTGGAGGAGACCCCCACCGACGACCTCCGCGAGGAGGTGCTGGCCGCGTTCGCCGCCGAGCTCGGCGACGGCCTCCTCGAGTCCTACATCCGGCCCGGCAACGATCTCTGGATCCGCGTCACCCGTGACGCCTGGCCCGAGCTCGCCTCGGTGGCTCAGCGCAAGCTGGGCTTCACCTTTTTCGACTTCCTTTCGGCCATCGACTGGCTGCCCTCACCGTTCGCCCGAGACATGGACTCCCAGGAAGACCTGGCCGTCCACGGTCGCGACGAGAAGGCGCCCACGCCGATGACACAGGGCTACGCCGGCGGCGACACACGCCTGCAGGTGTTCGCCCGTCTGCTGAGCATGTCGCGCCAGATGGGCATCACCTGCAAGGTCGACGTGCCCGACGACGACCCGTCCGTCCCCACGTGGTCGAGCACCTTCGCCGGCGCCAACTGGCACGAGCGCGAAACGTGCGAGATGTACGGGATCGACTTCCCGGGCCACCCCAACCTCATCAAGCTCTACCTGCCCGGCGCATTCGAGGGCCATCCGTTGCGCAAGGACTTCCCCCTCCTGGCCCGGCGCGTCAAGCCGTGGCCCGGGATCGTGGATGTCGAGCCGATGCCCGGCAACGACGATGCGGAGGCCGATGCATGACCGTCACCGACAGCCAGAAGCTCGCCTACGTGGCGGCCCAGGCCGCCGACGCCCGCGTCAACCTCGAGTTCGAGACCGACGACGGAATGACCCTCAACATGGGTCCGCAGCATCCGGCCACGCACGGCACGCTCCGCATCATCGCCAAGCTCGACGGCGAGCAGGTCGTGTCCTGCGAGCCCTTGCCCGGCTACATGCACCGCGGCTACGAGAAGCTGTGCGAGGTTCGCACCTATCCGCAGGTCACCGCCCTGGTCAACCGCATCGACTGGCTCGGTTCGTTCGCCAACGAGGTGCCCTTCATCCTCGCCGCCGAAGAGCTCATGGGCATCGAGGCGCCACCTCGCGCCCAGCACATCCGCACGATCCTGTTCGAGCTGTCGCGCGTCGCCAACATCTCGCTCTTCCTCGGGGACCTCGGCATCCAGCTCGGTGGCCTCACCATCGGCTTCTACGCCTTCCGCGACCGAGAGCACGTCCTCAACCAGATCGAGGCGGTCACGGGCGGTCGCTTCCATCCCAACTTCGACCGCATCGGCGGCCTCAAAGACGACCTCCCCAAGGGCTGGATCGCTGAGACCCATACGGCCATGCAGAAGCTTCGCGACTTCTGCAACCAGGCCGAGGACCTCCTCATCGGGAACGAGATCTTCCAGGCCCGCACCCGGGGAGTCGGGATCATCCCGCCCGAGGTGGCCCTCTCCTACGGCCTGTCGGGCCCGAACCTGCGTGGGTCGGGTGTCGAGTGGGACCTGCGCAAGCACGCGTGCCCCAAGGGCTTGGCCTACGACAAGGTCGACTGGAAGGTCTGGACCCACCCCGACGGCGACTCGTTCAGCCGGTGCTGGATCCGCCTCCAGGAGACGCGCGAGGCCACGAAGATCGTCGATCAGCTCCTCGACACCATCCCCGCCGGTCCGGTCATGGCCAAGGTGCCGCGCATCATCAAGGTGCCCGAGGGCGAGGCCTACGTCGAGACCGAGAATCCCCTCGGCGCCATGGGCTACTACGTCGTCAGCAAGGGCGACCTGGTGCCGTTCCGGGTCAAGATCCGCTCGGCCTCGTTCAACAACGTGTCGATCGTGCCGTGGGTGACCCGCGGCGTGCTGGTGCCCGACGTGATCTCCATCCTGGCCTCGCTCTACTTCATCCTCGGAGACATCGACCGGTGAACACCGTGCTCGCGCTCGACCTCGCCTACTGGCAGGAGACCTCGATCAAGGTCCTCGTGGTGGCCATCCTGGTCCCCACCACGGCGTTGATCCTGGGCATCGTCTTCCTGTTCAAGGTCATGTCCTGGATGCAGAGCCGGCTCGGCCCGCAGGAGGCCGGCCCCCGTGGCCTGCTGCAACTGCTGGCTGATGGCGTGAAGTTCCTCCAGAAGGAAGACCTCGTCCCCGATCGGGCCGACCGCATCGTGTTCAAGATGGCGCCGATGATCGTGCTCATCTCCACGGTGCTGCTCTACGTCATCATCCCCGCCGGCCCCGACCTCATCGTCGAGGACCTGCCCACGGGCATCTTCTTCGCCCTCGCCGTGTCGTCCCTGTCGGTCATCGGCATCCTCATGGCCGGCTGGGCCTCGGCCAACAAGTACTCGCTCATGGGTGGCCTGCGCGCCGCCGGCCAGCTCATCGCCTACGAGCTCCCCATGGTGCTGGCCGTGGTCGGCGTGGTCATCCAGGCCGGCACGCTGAGCATGCAGGGGATCGTCCTGGCCCAGGCCAACGGCGAGATCTTTGGCTTCAGCGGCTTCGGCAATCCGTTCATCCTCACGCAGTTCGTGGGCTTCTTCATCTTCCTTGCTGCCGTGCAGGCCGAGCTCACCCAAGCTCCGTTCGACATGCCGGTGGCCGAGTCCGAGATCGTCGGCGGCTACCAGGTCGAGTACTCGGGCTTCCGTTTCCTGTTCTTCTTCCTGGGCGAGTTCGCCACCGCCTTCGCCTTCGCCGCCATCACCTCGGTGCTGTTCCTCGGTGGCTGGTACGTCCCGTTCGTCGACCCGACCTCCGACCTGCAGAACTACCTCGGCCCGATCGTGCTGTTCGGCAAGATCATGTTCGTCTCCTTCCTGATCTTCTGGTTCCGCTTCACCTACCCGCGGTTCCGTGAGGACCAGCTCCAGACCTTCGCCTGGAAGTTCCTGATCCCGCTCTCGCTGGTGAACATCCTCGCCACCGCAGTCCTGAAGGTGGTGTTCTGATGCCCAAGGTTCCCGGCATGATCAAGGGCCTCGGCGTGACGTTCGGGGAGATGGTCAACACCCTGAAGCCCTCGGGTGGTCCCGTCACCGTGCAATACCCGCACGAGAAGGAAGAGCCGACGGCTCGGGCGCGCGGCGTCATCGCCCTGCACGAGGAGAACTGCACGGCCTGCATGCTGTGCAGCCGCGAGTGCCCCGACTGGTGCATCTACATCGAGGCCCACAAGACCCTGGCCCCGCCCCGCCGCGAGGGCGGCAAGCCCCGCCAGGTCAACGACCTCGACCGCTTCTCAATCGACTACTCGCTGTGCATGTACTGCGGGATCTGCGTCGAGGTCTGCCCCTTCGAGGCCCTGTTCTGGAGCCCGGAGTACGAGTACTCCGAGGTGCGAATCGCCGACCTCCTGCACGACAAGGACCGCCTCGGCGAATGGATGGAGACGGTGCCCGACTTCGAGCCCTACGAAGCCGGGTCCGAGGCCAAGGTCAAGAAGGTTCCGCGCCCATGAGCCCGATCCTCGCCGACGTGAGCGTGCTCGTCGCGCAGAACATCGCCTTCGGCATCCTCGCCGTCGGCATGATCATCGCCGCCCTCAAGGTGGTCACGACGAAGAACGTCGTCCACGCCGCCCTCTACCTGGTCCTGGTGCTCGCCGGCGTTGCCGCCCAGTACATCCTGCTGGCCTCCGAGTTCGTGGCCGTCACCCAGGTGCTCGTGTACATCGGCGCCATCGTCGTGCTCTTCCTGTTCGGCATCATGCTGACCGAGGCCCGCCTGGGTGAGTCCGACAACCTGGACAACAAGCCCATGCGTCCCTATGCGGCCGCCATCGGCGTGCTCATGCTGGCCCTGCTCACCTTCGTGCTCTACGACGAGTGGGGCAGCGACGAGCTCCTCGTGGCCGGCGCCACCACCGCCGAGCTCGGCCAGACCACCGAGCAGGTGTCCGACGCCATCTTCAGCGCCTACCTGGTGCCGTTCGAGGTCATCTCCGTGCTCCTGCTCGCCGCCCTCATCGGCGCGATCGTCCTGGCGAGGCGTGACTGATGCTGCTCAACCAGTTCCTCTTCCTGGCCGCTGCGCTGTTCTGCATCGGCGTCTACGGCGTCATGGCCCGCCGCAACGCGGTCATGGTCCTGATGTCGATCGAGCTCATCCTCAACGCTGTCAACATCAACCTGGTGGCGTTCTCCACCTTCCTGCGCGACCCGAGCGGGTCGGTGTTCGCCCTGTTCGTCATCGCCGTCGCCGCCGCTGAGGTCGGGGTCGGCCTGGCACTCGTCCTGATGCTGTTCCGCAACAAGAAGAGCATCGACATCGATGATGTCGATCTCCTGAAGGGCTGACCCGGTCGCTCATGGACCTCGCCACGAACATGCTGACCAAGATCTGGATCCTGCCCGCCGTCATGGCCGGGTCGTTCGTCGTGATCCTGCTCGTGGGCAAGCGCCTGCCCGAGCGCGGTCGGGCCATGATCGGCATCGTCGCCGTCGCCCTCTGCTTCGTGCTCTCGCTCCTGTCGGCCTTCGGCTGGACGCAACGCGTCGACAGCGAGGATGCCGGCGTCGTGGCCTGTGGCAGCGCCCGGTACCAGGAGCCCATCGTCGGGGGCATGGCCGAGCACGGCGATGTGGGCGCCCCGAAGTCGGAGGGTGGAGCCGAGGCCGACGCCGAGGCGGCCGCTGCCCGGACCGCACCGCTCGTGGTCGGTGAGTCGGCCGCCGCCCTGCCCACCTCGGTCGCGGCCGAGGAGGAGGGCGCCGAAGAGGAGCACCACTCCACGCCTCCCGTGATGTGCGCGTGGACCTGGTTCGAGATCGGCACTCCCGGTGCCGCCGTGGCGCAGGAGTCCGATGCGCACGCCGAGGGATCCGCCGATGGCGATCACGCCGAGACGGTCTCCGCCGACAACCAGGCCAACGGCCTGTTCGAGTTCGGTTTCCTGGCCGACGGCCTCACGGTGATGATGCTCATCACCGTCACGTTCATCTCGTTGCTCGTGCACATCTACTCGCTGGAGTACCTGCACGGCGATGTCCGCCACACCCACTACTACGCCTTCCTCAGCCTGTTCACGTCGGCCATGCTCTTCTACGTCTCGTCGTCGAACACGCTGCAGATGCTGGTCGGCTGGGAACTGGTCGGTCTCTGCTCGTTCGGGCTGATCGGCCACTGGTGGGAGGAGAAGGACAACTCCGATGCCGCCCTCAAGGCCTTCCTGACCAATCGCGTGGGCGACGTCGGCCTCATCCTCGGCGTGATCATCACCTTCTTCGCCGCCGGGGCCACGTCGTTCAACGTCCTCCACCTCAACGAGTACGCGCTGTCCGACGGGGCCAACCAGGCCCTGCTCCTCGTTGGTGCGCTGTGTCTGTTCGGCGGCGTGACCTCGAAGTCAGGCCAGTTCCCGCTGCACACCTGGCTCCCCGACGCCATGGCCGGACCCACGCCCGTCTCGGCCCTCATCCACGCCGCCACCATGGTCGTGGCCGGCGTGTACCTCATCGCCCGGCTCTACGCCGTGTTCTTCGAGGGCCTGAACATCCAGTACAACTCGATCAACTACGTGGCCGTGATCGGAGGCATCACCGTGCTCGGCGGCGCCCTGCTGGCCTTCGTGCAGACCGACCTGAAGAAGGTTCTGGCGTACTCCACCATCTCGCAGCTCGGCTACATGGTGATGGCCCTCGGCGTCGGCGCCTGGACCGCCGGCGTGTTCCACCTCTTCACCCACGCCTTCTTCAAGGCCTGTCTCTTCCTCGGCGCCGGTTCGGTGGCGCACGCCTGCCACCACACGTTCGAGATGGGGAAGATGGGTGGTCTCCACAAGTACATGAAGACCACCTACTGGACCTTCACCATCGCCACCCTCGCACTCATCGGTCTGTTCCCGATGGCCGGTTTCTGGTCGAAGGACGAGATCTTGGCCGGTGCCGCCCAGGGTCAGGACCAGTCCTACACGCTGATGTTCGTGTTCGGCGTGCTCGGCGCCATCTGCACGGCGGCCTACATGACGCGGGCGTGGTTCCTCACGTTCCGGGGCGAGTACCGGGGCCACGGCACGCCGCACGAATCGCCGAAGGTCATGACTGTCCCGCTCGTGCTGCTGTGCGCCGGCGCCGTGGCCTTCGGCTTCTTGAACTTCCCGTTCACCGACACCTTCCCGTTCAGCCTCATGCCTGAAGGCTTGACGCTGCGCTTCGAGCACTACGTCGAGCCCACCTTCGCTTTCCCGGAGGAGTTCGCGCATCCGAAGTTCGACTGGCGCATCGCCTTGCTGACGACCGTGCTGGCGGTGGTCTCGATGCTCGCGGCCTACCAGTTCTACGGGCCGCGCTTCGGCAGGAGCCCCTTCCACGGGTGGTCGAAGAAGCAGCCCTTCGCCTTCTTCTACAAGGTGCTCGTCAACAAGTACTACCTCGACGTGCTCTACACCGACATCATCGTGCGCCACACCAAGGGCGCCGTCGCCCGTGCTGCCTACTGGGTCAACATGCACATCATCGACCCAGTGGTGGTGGGTGCCGGCGTCGTGGCTCGCGTGGCCGGCGGCTTCGTCTACAAGTTCGTCGACCAGGGCGCCATCGACCGCGTGGTCAACGCCTCGGGCACCGCCTCCGACGAGTCGGGCCAGCTGCTTCGGCGGGTCCAGACCGGCAAGGTCCAGCAGTACGCCGCGCTGTTCTTCGGCGGCGCCATCCTCTTCGCCTTCTTCCTCGTCCTCTTCGTCTAGGAACCACGGACAAAACCATGGACATCGATCCCATCCGCATCGTCACCGACGTCGGCAGCTACTTCAATCCGATCACCTATACGGTGTTCCTGCCCCTGCTCGGCCTGCTCGTGCTGCTCTTGGTGCCAAAGGGCAACGAGTCGCTGCAGAAGGGCGTGGCGCTGCTGACCACCTTGGCCACGGCGGCGGTGGGCCTCTACGTGCTGACGCAGTTCGACTACGACAAGTCGAACGAGATCCAGCAGTTCACCGACCTGCCGTGGATCGAGGTGCTGAACGCCCGGTTCATCACCGGCCTCGACGGCATCTCGCTGCCGATGTTCGCCCTGACGCTGTTCATCGTGCCGCTCTGCGTCATCTACTCGTGGAACCACATCCCGAGCCCCGGCAACGGCAAGGCGTTCTTCGCCCTGCTTCTCATCCTCGAGACGGGCATGCTCGGCTCGTTCATCGCCCTCGACCTCATCCTCTTCTTCGTCTTCTTCGAGGTCGTCCTGCTGCCCATGTACTTCCTCATCGGTGTGTGGGGAGGCGAGCAACGCCAGTACGCGTCGATCAAGTTCTTCCTCTACACGCTGTTCGGTTCGGCCCTCATGATCGTGGCCTTCCTGGCCATGTACTTCCTGTCGGAGCAGGTCGCCGTGCCCGGCGGCGAACTCATGCACTCCTTCGACATGACGAGGCTGCCGGATCTCGCCAAGGGGATCACCGGCACCACGGCGCTGGTCATCTTCGGCGGCATGTTCATCGGGTTCGGCATCAAGGTACCGATGTTCCCGTTCCACACCTGGTTGCCCGACGCCCACACCCAGGCCCCGACGGTCGGCTCCGTGATCCTGGCCGCCGTGCTGCTGAAGCTTGGCACCTACGGCTTCATTCGCATCGCCCTGCCGATCCTGCCCGAAGCGGCCGAGTCGTGGGCGCCCTACATCGGTGGGCTGGCCGTCATCGGCATCATCTACGGCGCATTGTGCTGCTTGGCCCAGACCGACATGAAGCGGCTCATCGCCTTCTCGTCGGTGGCCCACATGGGCTACGTGATGCTGGCCATCTCCACGCTCACCAGCTTCGGCATCAACGCCGCCATCTACGGCATGGTGGCCCACGGCCTCATCACCGGGATGCTCTTCTTCATCGCCGGGTCCACCAAGGACCGCTACCACACCCTCGAGATCAAGCGCCTCGGGGGGATGCTGGTGTCGGCCCCCCGCATGGGATGGATCATGGGCCTGTGCGTGATGGCGTCGCTCGGCCTGCCCGGCCTCGCCGGGTTCTGGGGCGAGTTCCCGGCCATCCTCTCGGCCTACAACCCCGGCGGCGACCTCAACGAGACGCTCTTCCGGGTCTACATGGTGATCGCCGCCATCGGCACGGTGTTCGCCGCCGGCTACCTCCTCTGGCTCTACCAGCGGGTGGCGTTCGGTCGCCCACCCGAGGAGTTCGAGAACGACCCGAACATCCACGACGTCACCACCGTCGAGTGGATCGCCTGGCTGCCCATCCTCGCCCTCATCGTGGTCTTCGGCTTCCTGCCCGGCCTGGTCATGAACGTGACCAACCCTGCCGTGACGCAGGCGATGGCCGTCTTCGGAGGCTGATCCGGTGAACCCCGTCCTGGCCTTCGAGTCACCCACCATCGACTTCCACGCCTTCGCGCCGGAGATCGTGGTCGTCGGTGTCCTCGTGCTGCTCATCCTCGTCGACACCTTCGGCGGGGACGATCGCCGCTGGCTCATGTCGTCGCTCGCCGGCATCGGTCTGCTCGTCGCCCTCATCCCGGTGGCCACGCTGGCCTATGACAGCACCAACCGGTCGATGTTCGACGGTGCCTACGTCGTCGATGACTTCGCCCTCGTGTTCAAGGCGCTGTTCCTGATCGCCGGCTACCTGGTCGTGCTGCTCTCGACCAACTACATCGCCGAGGGCGACTACTGGGAGGGCGAGTACTACCAGCTCCTGCTGGCCTCGATCCTGGGCATGCTGGTGATGGCGTCGGCTCGCGATCTGATCTCGATCTTCGTGGCTCTCGAGCTGCTGTCGATCCCGGCTTACATGCTGGCCGCCTGGCGCAAGCGCGACCTCAAGTCCGAAGAAGCCGGCATCAAGTACTACCTGATGGGTGTCTTCGCCTCCGCCGTCCTGCTCTACGGCATGTCGCTGCTCTACGGCGTGTCGGGGAGCACCAAGCTGACCGACATCGCCCTCGCCATCTCGGCCGAAGCCACGCCGCTGCTCATCGTGGCCATCACCTTCACGGTCGTGGGCTTCGGCTTCAAGGTCTCGGCCGTGCCCTTCCACACGTGGGCACCCGACACCTACGAAGGCGCCCCGACCCCGGTCACCGCCTTCCTGGCCGTCGCCTCGAAGGCCGCTGGCTTCGTCGCCCTCATGACCGTGGTCCTCATCGCCTTCCCGGCGCGAGCGGACGTGGTCGAGCCGCTGATCTGGGCGCTCTCGGCCCTGACCATGGTGGTCGGCAACCTCATCGCCCTCCGCCAGACCAACCTCGTGCGCATGTTGGCGTACTCGGGCATCGCCCAGGCCGGCTACATGTTGGCGCCGTTGGCCGTGGCCAGCGTGTCACCTGGTGGTCTCAGCACCGCGGCGCAGGCCATGTCGACGTACCTCGTGATCTACATGATCATGAACATCGGCGCGTTCGGCGTCATCATCACCGTGGCCCGCAAGACCGGCTCGGCCGAGCTGTCGAGCCTCTCCGGCCTGTTCAGCTACGCCCCGGGGCTCACCGTGGCCATGACGATGTTCCTCTTCTCGCTGGCCGGCATCCCGCCGCTGGCCGGGTGGTACGGCAAGCTCGAGATCTTCTTGGCCTTGGTCGAGCCGGGCACGGCGTCGGGCTACGTGCTGGCTGTCCTCGTCGGCCTCAACTCGGTCGTGGCCCTCTTCTACTACGCCCGGGTGGCCCGGGTGATGTGGGTCGAGCCGGCACCGGACGGCGACGTGAGCCCCATCAAGGTCCCGCTCTCGTTGGCCGCTGCCGTGGTGATCACCGCGTCGCTCACCCTGGCCATCGGGGTCTACCCGCAGTTCGTCACCCGGTTCACCGGCGTCGACAGCCTGCTCTCGCTCGGTAGCTGAGTCCGACCGTCGTGTCCGAGCACGACGACGCCACGCTGGTCGCCGAGGTCGCCCGCCGGGTCCACCGCCGCGGCCCGGTCCCGTTCGCCGAGGTGATGGACCTCGCCCTCTACGACGACGACGCCGGGTTCTACGCCGGCGCCGGGGGGCGGGCCGGTCGACGCGGTGACTTCCTCACCAGCCCCGAGGTCGGACCGCTGTTCGGTGCCGTGCTCGGGCGTGCCCTCGACGCCTGGTGGGACGAACTCGGCCGGCCCGATCCGTTCGTCGTGATCGAGGGGGGCGCCGGCCCCGGTTCGTTGGCGCTGGCGGTTCTGACCGCCGCCCCCGAGTGCGCGCCGGCGCTGACGTGGGTCCTCGTCGAGCGATCCGCGGCCCAGCGCGGACTCCACCCGCAGCGACTGCCCGTGGTGGAACCCTTCGTGGCCCTGCCGCCTGTGGTCGACGGCGATGCCCTCGAGCCCGGCACCGGCCCGCGGGTGGCCTCGCTGGCCGAGCTCCCCGCAGGGCGCCACACGGGCGTGGTGTTGGCCAACGAGCTGCTCGACAACCTTCCCTTCGATGTGGCCGAGCGCACCGCCGACGGCTGGGCCGAGGTCCTCGTCGGCGTGGCCCACGACGCCCTCCTCGAGGTGCTCGTCCCGTTGGACGACCGTCGGTCCCAGCTCCTCGACGACCTGCTGCCCGATGCCCCCGTGGGTGTCCGCCTGCCTGTGCAAGAGCAGGCCGGGGCCTGGTTGCGGGCTGCCATCGACGTGTTGGAGCGCGGGCGGGTGGTGGTCGTCGACTACACAGCCACGTCGGCGATGTTGGCCGACCGGGGTCAGGGCGGCTGGTTGCGGACGTATCGAGCGCACGGCCAAGGCGGGTCGCCGCTGGAGGCGATCGGGTCGCAGGACATCACCGCCGACGTCGACGTCGACCAGCTGGCGCGCATCCGGCGACCCGACCTGCAGCGGACCCAAGCGGCCTTCCTCGTCGCCCACGGCATCGAGGCGCTGGTGGAAGAAGGTCGCAGGATCTGGTCCGAGCGAGCCCACCTCGGCGACCTGGCCGCGGTGCGGGCACGGAGCCGGGTCGGGGAGGCCGAGGCGCTCTTGGAACCGACCGGACTCGGCGGGTTCGGGGTCCTCGAGTGGTCTGTCCCGTAACCTCCCGACCGTGACCGAGTCGCCGCGCGTTCCCCTGACCCGCAAGCGCGTGGTCGACGCGGCCATGGAGCTGATCGATGCGGATGGTGCCGAAGCGCTGAGCATGCGGAAGCTCGGCGCCGCGTTGGGTGTCGAGGCCATGTCGCTGTACAACCACGTGGCCAACAAGGACGACCTGCTCGATGCCGTGCTCGACGCCGCGCTCGCCGAGATCCAGCTACCTGGAGCCGAAGGAACGTGGGAGGAGCGCCTGCGCTCGCTGGCCGAGGAGTTCCGTCGGGCCGGGCTGCGGCACCCGGGCGTGTTGCCGCTCTTCGGTGCCCGGGCCATACGGTCGGTCGAGGGCATCGCCCCGTTGGCGTGCGCCTACGGGATCCTGCGGGGCGAAGGCCTCGAGCCCCACGAGGCGCTCGACGCGTTCATGGCCTTGGCCTCGATGGTCTTCGGCTTCATGGTGGTCGAGCTGGGCGGCTTCACGGAGATGGCGCGAGGCGGTGGCGTCGACTACGGCGCGGAATCGTTCGATGACCATCCGTACCTGATCGAGCTGGGTCTCGCCTTCGCCGCCCGCGACAGCGATCGGGGCTTCGACCTGGCCTGCGACGTGTTCCTGTCCGGCATCCGCGACCTTGTCGACGGCGTGCCCCACCTCGAGGACCCGACCGGTTCCGTCCCGGGCTCACGACTGCGGCGGCCCACACCCCCTCCAGCTCGAATGTGAGGGCTAGGGTCGGGCGTCGGGACCCGTGTCGGGCCGAAACCACGGGGGGGTCGACGAGAGCCCGTCCACCGGTTCGTCCAGCTCCGGGGCCGGTTGTGGCGCCGTCGGGTCGCCTGCACCCGCTTCGGTGATGTCGACCTCGGCGCGGGAGGCAGCCTCGCCGTCGACGACCAGGCAGTTGCGTCCGGCGCGCTTGGCCTCGTACATGAGGATGTCGGCGGCGTTGAGCATCTCCTGGAAGGTCATGCCCGAAGTCGAGTCGGTGAGGCCCCAGCTGGCCGTGAACGGCACGCTGTTGCGCTCGTGGACGTCATCGAGCAAGGCCTGCTGCAATCGCTCGATGGTGGTGGCCGCGGCCCGGATGGTGGTGTCGGGCAGGACGACCACGAACTCCTCGCCGCCGTAGCGGGCCACGATGTCCTCGGGTCGGAGCTGCTTTCGCAGCGTGGCCGCGAACAGCTGCAGCGCTCGGTCGCCGGTTTCGTGGCCGTAGGTGTCGTTGAGGTCCTTGAAGTGGTCGAGGTCGGCCACGGCAAGGCTGAAGGGCCGACCGTCGTGGATCAGCGTGGCGCTCCGATCGAGGAGCGTTCGGCGATTCTCGAGATCGGTCAGCACGTCGCGGGCGGCGAGGCGCTCGGTGGCCTGGGTGATGCGCAGGGTGCCGAGGCGATCCCCGCTCTCCTCGGCCAGGACCTTCAGGCGCTCGCGTGTGGTGGCGTCGAACAGCTGGTTCTCGGGCCCGATGGCGTGCAGCACGCCGAGGGCCTCGCCGTTGAACACGAGCGGGATGCAGATGGCCGAGCACGGCGGACCATCGTGGAGGGGGAGCTTGGGACAGACGTTGAGCATGCGGCTGCTCTCGTAGGTCATGGCCTGGCCGGCCCGCAGCGCGGCGCAGCCCTTTGGTGCGTCCACCGGGCACCCGGCCGCGCCCGCGGACTCGTTGGCCACGCCCAGGAACAGATGGGAGCGCTGGTCGTCCACGAGCAGGAGCTCGGACGGGTGGTCGGGCACGGCCTGCACCAGAGCTCGGCCCGCGGTGGCGAGGACCTCGTCTTCGTCCTCGCACACGTCGAGCGCCTTGCTCAGCTCGGTGCGGAACGTCTGGCGGAGGTTGTTCTCGCGGTGGTTCCGCTCTGCGGCCTCGAGCTGTGTGGTCTCCGAGTGGATGCTGCGAGCCATCGGGCGGAAGAGCACGAAGACCATGGCCGTGGCGATACCGGCGCACAGCACGAGCAGCAGCGTGTTGGTGTCCCGCTGCTGGGCGAGGGCGGCGGTGATGTCGTCGCCGTAGAGGCGGATGGCCACGCCCAGGTCGGTCGTGAGTCCTTCTTCGGCGGCGATGAGTTCGGCCAGTTGTGGGGCGCGGTTGGGGCCGTCGTTGGGACCGGCGAACCCGGCGAGCACGTCGGCGTGGCCGGCGAAGGTCGAGAGGCGCTGGTCGAGACGACCGCTTCCGAGCTCGAGCTCGAGTAGTTGCGGGTCGAGGTCCTGGCCGAGGGCCCCGAGCTCGTCGTCGCCCTGGATGAGCGCGGCCTGTGTCTGGCGCAACGCGGCCGCCTCCTGATCCAGCTGGTTGCTGGCCTGCTGCATGGAGCGCAGGTCGCCCACGGCCCCGGCGTCGTCGAGCCTGCGACCGGTCTCCACGATGCGGTGCACCCGCGTGGGTTGTTCGGCGGCGACCGCGAGGCGGGCGTTGGCGTCCTCCACGCGGTGCAAGGTGGAGTCCACGGTGGCCCGTGCCGCCAACGCGAACACGGCCATGATGAGGATGGCGAATGCGTAGCGCACCGTGAAGCGACGCGACAGCGGCACCTTGTTCCGGGGTTGGTCGCCCTCGAGGCGAGGTTGCCCAGCAACTTTTGCCACCTGTCGGTCCGGCACGGCACCTCCCTCCCCGCATTCCTACATCGGCGCCGCACGAAGCGATGTTTAGGGGCTGCGCCAGCCGGAGACGTGGCCGGTTGGCCGCGCCGTGTGGAGACGAGAAGCATCACGCCCGCCGCTGACGATACTCGCAGGTCCTGCGTGCTCCGTCGACAAGCGGGTTCGTGATTCGCAGCGTCGTGGTCCCACGGGTCTGGCCGGAGGTGGCGCGTGGGCGCCGGTAGGCTTCGCCGCCGAGCGAGTCGCGCACGATCCCGGGGGGACAGGCCATGGCCGAACCGACCATCGAGGACTACCTCATCGAGGACCGTCACTTCCCGCCGTCAGCGGACTTCCAGGCCCAGGCGCTCACCGCTGACCGCTCGCTGTACGAAGAGGCCGAGCGGGATGGCGAGGCCTTCTGGGCTCGGCAGGCCCGTGAGCTGATCACGTGGTCCGAGCCGTTCGAGACGGTGCTCGAGTGGAACCTGCCCTTCGCCCGGTGGTTCGCCGACGGCACCCTGAACGTGGCGTACAACTGCCTCGATCGCCACGTCGAGGCCGGCATCGGCGATCGGGTCGCCTTCCACTGGGAAGGTGAGCCCGGCGACACCCGCACCATCACCTACGCCGAGCTCTTGTCCGAGGTCGAGCGGTTCGCCAACGTGCTCCGGTCGCTGGGCGTGGCTCGCGGCGATCGGGTGGGCGTGTACCTGCCGATGATCCCTGAGCTGCCGGTGACCATGCTCGCGTGCGCCCGCATCGGTGCGGTGCACTCGGTGGTGTTCGGCGGTTTCTCGCCCGATTCGATCGCCGATCGCGTCAACGACGGTGAGGTCAAGGTGATCGTCACGGCCGATGGCGGTTACCGACGGGGGAGCGCAGCACCGCTGAAGCCCAACGTCGATGTCGCCCTCGAGTCCACGCCGTCGGTCACCGACGTGGTCGTCGTTCGGCGGACTGGCGGCGACGTCGAGATGGTGGCCGGTCGCGACCACTGGTACCACGAGGCGATGGCGGCGGCGGCACCGACCTGCGAGCCCGAGGCGATGGGGGCCGAGGACCTGCTCTTCCTCCTCTATACCTCGGGCACGACGGCGAAGCCCAAGGGCATCATGCACACCACCGGCGGCTATCTCGTGCAGGCCGCCTTCTCGCACAAGTACGTGTTCGACCTCCATCCCGAGCGCGACGTCTACTGGTGCGCGGCCGACGTCGGCTGGATCACCGGCCACTCGTACATCGTGTACGGCCCCCTGGCCAACGGCGCCACCTCGGTCATGTACGAGGGAACGCCCGATACGCCCGATCGCGACCGCCTGTGGGACATCGTCGAGCGCTACGGCGTCACGCAGCTCTACACCGCACCCACGGCCATTCGCATGTTCATGAAGTGGGGCCACCAGGAGCCCGCCAAGCACGACCTGACGTCGCTCCGGGTCCTCGGCACGGTGGGCGAGCCCATCAATCCCGAGGCATGGATGTGGTATCACCTCCACATCGGCGGCGAGCGCTGCCCGATCGTCGACACGTGGTGGCAGACCGAGACGGGCGGGCACATGATCACGCCGCTGCCCGGGGTCACGACCACCAAGCCGGGCTCGGCCACCCATCCGCTGCCCGGCATCGGCGTCGAGGTGGTCGACGACGCCGGGAACCCCGTCGAGCATGGTGGCGGCTACCTCACGCTGACCACGCCCTGGCCGGGGATGCTGCGGGGAATCTGGGGCGATCCCGAGCGCTACGCGGACACCTATTGGAGCCGGTTCCCGGGCCGCTACTTCGCCGGTGACGGGTGCAAGATCGATGCCGAGGGGTACATCTGGCTGCTCGGGCGGGTGGACGACGTCATGAACGTGTCCGGCCATCGGGTGTCGACCACCGAGGTCGAGTCCGCCCTCGTCGATCATGATGCCGTGGCCGAGGCCGCCGTCGTGGGTGCGGCCGATCCCGTCACCGGTCAGGCCATCATCGGCTACATCATCGTGAAGGGTCGGATCGATCCGACGCCGGAGCTCGTGGAGGAGATCCGCCAGCACGTCGCCACCAAGATCGGACCGACGGCGCGACCCAAGAGCCTGTTCGTCGTCCCCGACCTGCCCAAGACGCGCAGCGGCAAGATCATGCGCAGGCTCTTGCGCGATGTGGCCGAAGGCCGGGTGCTCGGCGACACCACCACGCTGGCCGACGCGGGGGTCGTGGATGCCATCCGCGCCGGCTTGGCCACTCCCGCTGGCGACGAGGCGTGACCGCGGCCCTGACCCCGTTCGCCGCGCCCGAGAGCTGGCGATGGCGTGCCGGCTCGGTGCCGCCCGGCCCGGCCGTCGTGTTCGACATGGACGGCGTGCTCTCCGATGCCGCCGGTCGCCAGCACTTCCTCGACCGACCGCGTCGGGACTGGGACGCCTTCTTCGAGGCGTGCGGCGACGACGAGCTGATCGCCGAGGTCGCCCGCCTTCTCGAGCTCCTCGACCCGGAGCTCCGCATCGTGCTCCTGACCGCCCGACCGCTGCGCATCCGACCGCAGACGCTCGGCTGGCTCGACCGCTACGGCCTGCGCTGGGACCTTCTCGTGATGCGCGACTTCGGCGATTACGCGGCGTCGCGCACGTTCAAGCAGGAGGCCGTGGGCGACCTTCGGGCCTACGGGTTCGACCTGCGCCTGGCCTTCGAGGACGATCGACGCAACTACGACATGTTCCACGCCGAGGGCGTGCCCTGCGTCTACATCCACTCCGGCTACTACGACTGAACGACGGTCGATCCGGGCGCCTCGTCAGCGGTCGCAGGCGACGTCGAGCGCCGAAGGTTCGCGTTGCGTCCACCCTCCGGACGGCGAACGGCCACGAGGGCGTCGACGCGGCCTCGTACGTTGCGCGTCGAAGCCCGTCGCTCTCCCCCGGAGGATCTGCCATGCCCCGTCATGCCCGCCCGAGTGCCAAGGCAACTCGTCTCGGCGCCGTCATCGTCGCCGCCGGAACCCTGGCCAGCACGGCGCTCGTGCTGCCCGCCGACGCTGCCGGTTCGTCGATGTCGTCCACCACGAGCGTTGCCCCCTACGTCCTCCCCGCTGCTCCGGGTGTCGACGTCATGTCGCTGCTCACGGTGGGTGATCCGAGCAAGACGGCGGTGAACAGCTACCAGATGGTCGGCATCCCCGACGGGCTCGGTGCCTACCTTCGGTCGGACGGCCAGATCGTCGTCAACATGAACCATGAGCTCTCGAGCAGTGCCGGCATCCCCCGCGCCCATGGTCAGAAGGGTGCGTTCGTCTCGCGGCTGGTGATCCGACCATCGGACATGTCGGTGCGCACGGGCCAGGACCTCAACCGTCCCGGGGTCCACTACTTCGACCCGGCCACGCGTCGGTACACCACCGCGGTGCCAGCCGGTCAGAGCGCGGCGTTCAACCGCTTCTGCTCCGGGACGACGGTGCCCGCTGGCTGGTTGTTCAACGCTGCCACCGGCAACGGCACCATGCAGTCGATCCATTTCGCCGGTGAAGAGGCGGGAAGCGAGGGACGCGCCTTCGCCACGTTCGGCCGGGGTCTCACCAAGGCGTTCCCGCGGATGGGTCTCCGTTCGTACGAGAACATCGTGCCGGCACGGAACGCCACCGATACGACGACCGTCATCGGTCTGGACGACGCGAACCCCGGCACCCTCGGCCTCTACGCCGGGACCAAGACCACGGGGACCGATCCGCTCATCGCCGGCGGTTTCACCAACGGCGTGCTCGGCACCATCGTCGTCAGCGGCTCGGCCACCGACGCAGCGTTTCGCACCAATGTCGGGACGGGAGTGGCGACGCCCTTCACGGTCACGAACATCGACTGGACCAAGACCGGCGCCCAGCAGCGCGCCGAGGCCATCGCCGAAGGCGGTCTGCAGCTCAACCGCATCGAGGACGGGCACTTCGATCCGGCCAACCCCAACGACTTCTACTTCCTGACCACCGAAGGTGGCCAAGGCGTGGGCGGCGGTGGCGGCGGCGGCCTGTGGCGGATGCGCTTCACGGACATCGAGAACCCGAACGCGGGTGGGACGCTCACGTTGGTGCTGGATGGCTCGGAGTCGATCACTCTGGCCAAGCCCGACAACATGGTCATCGACGAGCACGGCAACCTGCTGATCCAAGAGGACCCGGGCAACGATCCGGTGCTGGCCCGCATCCTCGCCTACCGCATCGCCGACGGAGCGCTGGGCACGGTGGCGCAGTTCGACGGGGCCCAGTTCACCCCGGGCGCACCTGCGTTCCTCACCGCCGATGAGGAGAGCAGCGGGATCATCGATGCGGAGTCGCTCAAGGGCGTCGGTTGGTTCCTCTTCGATGCCCAGGTGCACACGAGCGCTGGCCTTCCCGCCGGGACCGGACCGGGCACGGTGCAGGAACTGGTCGAGCGCGGCCAGCTCTTGGCCATGCGAGTGACGGACTGGAGCGCGGTGTACGGCAGCTGACGCCGTCCTTCGTGGTGGTGCGGGCAGGGGGTGGCATGTCGATGCCACCCCCTGCCAGCGTCGACGCGCGGGGTCGGCTCGACGGTCGGTTCCCCGGTCAGTCGCGGAAGTTCTGGAACTGGAGGGGGATGCCGAGGTCGGCTTCCTTGAGGCCGGCGATCACGGCTTGGAGGTCGTCGCGCTTCTTGGCGGTCACGCGGACCTGGTCGTCCTGCGTCTGCGACTGCACGCCCTTGAGGCCCAACGCCTTGATGGCCTTGTTGATCTCGCGGGCCTTGTCCGACGAGATCCCAGCCACGAGCTTGCCGTCCTGCCGGCTGCGGCTGCCAGCGGCGTCCTCGACGTCGCCCCACTCGACGGCCTTGAGGGAGACCTTCCGCTTGACGAGCTTCTCTTCGAGGACTTGGCGCACGGCGTTGATCCGGTCGAGGCTCACGGAGCGGAGCTCGAGGACCTTGTCCTTCTCCTGGAACTCGACGGTGGACTCGGTGCCCTTGAAGTCGAACCGGTTGGCCAGCTCCCGGTCGGCCTGGTCGACCGCGTTGCGGATCTCCTGCTCGTCCACCTCTGACACCACATCGAAGCTCGGCATGGCGCCGAGGTTACCCGGCGTCGGGAGGGGGCTCGGTGGCGAAGTGCTCGCCGACGAGCACGAACAGCTCGACCAGCTCAGCCACCACAGCGTCGATGGGCGGCTTGTCGTCGAGGTGCAACCACTCGATCATCGAGTCGTTCACGCCCGCCACCAGGGCCAACGAGATGAAGGACGTGCCGCGGGTGAGGCGGCCTTGCTGGAGCTGGATGTCTTCGGCCGATCGAGCCACCACCCCGGCGTAGTCACGTAGCACTTCCCGTCGGCGCACCTCGAACTCGGGGCTCACGCCCACGACCTCGAGCCCGAGGATGCGGGCGCCGCGCGGGTCGTCGAGCATGGCGTGCAGGAAGGCACCGAGGCCGGCGCGCGACTGGGCCTCAAGGTCGAGGGAGGCGCCGTCGAGTGAGTCGGCCACCTGCACGGCGGCTCGCTTCACGGTCTCGTCGAACACGGCGCCGAGCAGATTCTCGCGACTGCCGAACTCGTCGTAGAAGTGCTGCGTGGTGATGCCCGCCTCTCGGCAAAGCGCGGTGATGGTGGTGGCCTGATACCCGATGGTGCCGTAGAGCTCGAACCCGGCGTCGATGAGGCGCCGTCGTCGATCGGCTCGTCGCTCGTCGGGGTCGAGGCCGCGGTACCGGCGTGGTGGCTTGGCCGGCTCCGGCGCATCGGGCGCCATGGGGACCTCCGGGGTCGACGAGGTTGACGGGCACCAAAGCTACGAGGCGCGGCCGCGGGCCGTGGGGATCGGCGCCGGGCGCGACAGCAGGCCCGCCGGGGCGGGCCTGCTGAGGTGGGCCGGCGTGGATTTGAACCACGGAAGGCAATGCCGACAGGTTTACAGCCTGTTCCCTTTGGCCACTCGGGCACCGACCCGGGTGCCGACGATGCGAGATCGCCGACGGCGAGCGCAGGATAGTGCGCGGGCACCAGCTGTCGGCAAGGCCGTACTGGCCGTTCGCTACTCGGGGGTGCCGACGTCGTCGAGCAGATGCTGCATGAGGGCGACGTCGAGCCATCGTCCGAACTTTCGCCCGACCTGGCGCTCCACGCCCACGAGCCGGAAGCCGAGTGACTCGTGCAACGCGATCGACGCCTCGTGGCCACCGACGATGCGAGCCATGATCGTGTGGAAGCCATGCTGTCGGGCCAGGGCCACGAGCTCGGCGAGCAGCGCCCGCCCGATGCCTCGACCCCGATGGGACTCGGCCAGGTAGATGCTGTCCTCGACGGTGGTGGCATAGGCCGGGCGATCGCGATAGGGCGAGAGGGCGGCGAAGGCCACCACCTCGTCGTCGTCGGTGGCCACCAGCACGGCGTGCGCGCCGGAGCGGGCCTCGAGCCACTCTCGCTGCTCCGCCTGGCTGCGGGGTACGAGGTCGAAGGTGACGGTCGAGCCGGTGACCTCGGCGTTGTAGATGCGCCGGATCGCCTCCGCGTCCTCGAGTTGGGCGAGCCGGACCTCCATGGCTTGAGGGTACCTGTCGGCCCGACCGCGACCGGACCGAACGGATTGGGGTGGCGTGGCCCGACGTGGCATGATGACGGACCGTTGTCGCCCCTCGGGGCGGCGGCTGCCCCCTTAGCTCAGTCGGCAGAGCGTTTCCATGGTAAGGAAAAGGTCGACAGTTCGATTCTGTCAGGGGGCTCGGCACGGCCGGTGGACCGCTTCGGCGGCCCGCCTTCGGATCGGCGGCGTAGCTCAGTTGGTCAGAGCACTCGGCTCATAATCGAGTTGTCGTCGGTTCGATCCCGACCGCCGCCACGCAACGGGCTCCGGCCCACCAGCACCACCCCAACAGCACACCACGGTCCCGCACCCGGGGTCCGTACGAGAAAGGCACGTCCCCGATGGCACGCGAGAAGTTCGAGCGGAACAAGCCCCATGCGAATGTGGGGACGATGGGTCATATCGATCATGGGAAGACGACGTTGACGGCTGCGATCACGCGGGTGTTGGCGGATT
>Ga0105047_10000308_pt1 | contig 78163 bp, 73 predicted proteins | sample MAT04_FD_78384 | JGI IMG/M metagenome (GOLD analysis project Ga0105047, IMG submission 78384) | Freshwater microbial communities from Lake Fryxell liftoff mats and glacier meltwater in Antarctica - MAT-04 (megahit assembly) | ecosystem: Environmental > Aquatic > Freshwater > Ice > Liftoff... | reverse complement strand
TAAATAGTTCATTCTGAAACCCTGCGCAAGAAAGAGGCCGTTTGGTAATCCAAACGGCCTCTTTCTGTATTTGCGGGAAATGAAAAATATTGGGTCAGGCTTGGGGAAAACAAGGGACGCTTCCTGGTATTCAGATTGTTCCTCACCATCTTCGAATTGATTAGATCTTGGGTCAGGCTTGCAAGTTTTCAACTTGAAAGAAAGGAGGCTGGCACCGCCCTGAAAATCATTGTGGATCGACTGTGAAAGTTCGGTGTTTATGGAATATACCGATATTTTACAGCAAAAGTAGACACTTCATGCCCTCGAATTGACGAAGCCACTTGCATTAAGGAATCGTTGGTAGTACATTCAAAGGTACAATAGGAGGTGCGATATGGGCAAGCTGTCAAATATTATTCCGGTGAGTGACTTGCGGCAGAGTGCTGCCAAGATCCTGAAACAATTGCGAAACAATAACGAACCTTACATTATTACCCAAAGAGGGCGGGCGACAGCGGTAATGATCGGCGTTGATGCCTATGAAAAATCTGAACACGAAAAAGAACTCCTGTGGCTTTTGGCCAAGGGGCAAAGAGAAATAGAAAGCGGTGAAGGATATGATCTGGATACTGTCCTTGCCGAAGCCGACGCCCTTTTGGCCAAGAATCCTTCGTGAAGGTTCAATTTACCCCTGCTGCCCGAACTCAATTTCTTTCTGTGTTGGCATATATTCATAGGGATAAACCTTCGGTAGCAGTTAATTTTCGGCATCGAACTGAAAAAATTTTACGAAGGTTGTGTGAATTTCCTGAATCCGGAGGAATCATACCGGAATTTCCAGAACTTCCTTTCCGGGAGGTGGTTATTTCGCCATACCGGTTTTTTTATGAAATCAAAATCGATGTCGTTTGGATTATTGCAGTTTGGCATGGAGCACAGATTCCAAAGGACCCTGTAGGTTAACGCCAAAAGAGATAAAGGTGTGCCTTTTTTAAAATAGGGACACTGCCCGGTATTTAAATCAACTTCGCATTGATAAGATAGTCGTAGTGATCTTGGGTCAGGCTTGCAAGTTTCCAAGTTGAATGAAAGGAGGCAAACTCACTGCCCTGAAAATCATAGAGGATCGACTGTGGACAACACCCTTGATTCTGTGTATAATATACGCATAATATACACTAACCCCGATAAACAGGATAAGTTACCTTCACGAAATTCATTCTAAAAAACAAAAAAAGAATTTCTAGGGTACAAAAGGAGGTGTTCTGTGCAAAAATCCCGAATAAATCTCACTCTTGATGCTGATTTGGTCGAATTCATCAAAGAGTATGCAGAAACTCAACGAACTACTGTTTCCGAAGTGTTCACCCAATTTGCTTTAAAATTGAAGCGGAATAAAGAAAACGATCCGACTGAAGTGATACTTGCCGATCCGGTATTTTCTGAATCCCTCCTTGAAATAATGGAGCGGATCAAAGATGGTCAAGTAAAATGGAAAAGCTATGATGAGGTGTTTGGATGAACCTCGTTTTCAGTGAGGAATTTGCTGCTTCGGTAAGGAAGCACAGTTCAATCAGGGATGCCATCCGAAAGAAGGTGGACATGATTGCTGAGAGTCCAATCGCTTTGGGTGAGCCACTAAAAGGAAATTTCCGGGGTTACTACAGTTGTCCTGTTCGACGAAATTTTCTGATTATTTTTTTATTCTGTTCGCTATGCAGGAAGAAAAAAGACGATAAAATTGTTCTTTGTTCGGATTGTTCAACGTGCAGTGACGACACAATAAAATATATTGCCCTTGGTCCACATGATAAAGCATATTTTGGTTGATCGAGAGTTTTAATAAATCACAAGGCGATAGCTTCCCTGATTTTCTCGATTCAAACACTGCCCGCGCTCTGCCGTAAAGAATAAATTGCTTGAATTGTAGTCGCAATGTGACTACATAAAATCTCCTAGGAGGGCTGCACTGAAAAGCCCGAAAAATATTCAAGGAGCTCTGCTGTGACTACCCATAATACCTACGTTCGTGCTCGTATTGACACCGAGACCAAAGAACGCGCAGCCTATGTGTTAGAAGAGATGGGCTTATCAATCTCTGACGCTATTCGCTTATTAATGCTGCGTGTAGCAGAAGAACACCGATTGCCTTTCGAGGTCAGGGTTCCGAACGCCACTACTCGCAAGGCAATTACTGAACTTGAGGCAGGAAAAGGGAAAAAATTTTCGAGCATCGACGCATTAATAGCAGATTTACATGCAGACGATTGATCGTTCCTCGGCATTCAAGCGTGACTATAAGCGGGAGGCATCAGGTCAACACCCAGCAACACTCGATGCAGCCCTGACGACCATATTGACGGCATTAATAAACGATGACCCGTTAGAGCAAAAGGTATCGAGATCATGACTTGATTGGTTATTGGTCAGGTTACCGCGAATGCCACGTTAAGACTGACCTGCTGCTAATCTACCGCAAACTGGACACCGACACACTACGGCTGGCCCGTCTTGGTTTCCATAGTCAACTCTTTGGGTAAGAGGTCGGGGCCGGAATGGTGCCGTTGTCGTCAAGCACGGTTTCAATCCACAAGGCGATAGCTTCCTTGCTGTTCATATATTGTGTATATTACGCAACGCAATAATGATTGTCAAACTGCACTTACAGGCTGTTTTTGCAAGTTCATATACGGTGCAGAGTTACCAAAAACTGAGCAAGGCAACACTATTTGTTAAAAAAATTGTGCAACTATGCATTCTGTCGGAAATATGTAAGATTCATTTTGTAACCTCTCTTTAAGTTTGGTCCGCAACGTTCAAATTTTAATAAGGGAGAGAGAAATGAGAAATGAAAAAGGTGTAACTCTTGTTGAGGTTGTGAGCTGCATGGTCATTTTGAGTGCGCTTGCCGGAATGGCATCTCCAATGATTGGAACCATGAAAGCAAAGCTTGCATTGCATAGCGAAGTCTCAAAATTGGTGGGTGAGCTGCATAAGGCCAAACTTTTTGCGATCAAAAGTAATACCAAGGTTGTTTTTAAATATAATGAAAATGGCTACATGACCTTTATCGATGACGGTAACAACGGCGGTAGCAAAGAAGATTATATTCATCAATCAGGTGAACAGTTGCTCAGTGATGTAACCTTGGGGGATCGAATAAAAATTGCCGTTCCTGAAAGTACATTTACCTCTGACAGGACCCGCTTTTCAGGAAAGCCCGGTATCAGTGCAGGGGCGGTAGTGTTGCAGGGTAGTGATGGCAATAAAAGTAAAGTAATTGTTAATTCGATAGGCAGAGTACGGGTAGTAAAACTTTGAACAATATGATGAAAAGAGTATTAGTTGCATGAAAGTTACTGAGGATACCTCACATAATCAAGTTTCCATGGTTGGGCAAATTGGCCTTTTGCAAATGACGACAAGCTCTTTTCTCTTGACTTTTAGGTGAATATTTTTATATATATTCCCCTGTAAATGAATTGCCGTTCAGTATGCTGTACATAGGTTTGTGCAGCTTGAAGTTTAATAATTATAAACCTTTAAAAAAAAGAGGAATTCTATGTCGAAATTAGTTGCACCTCATGGTGGAAAAGGTCTGGTTTGTGCCTTGCTTGAAGGCGCTGCACGTGACGCGGAAATCAAAAAAGCAGCCGGACTCAAGCAGATTGAGATCTCTGCCCGCGCCAAAGGCGACCTGATCATGATGGGCATCGGCGGTTTTTCCCCGCTGTCCGGTTTCATGACCAAAGCCGACTGGAAAGGCGTTTGTGATAATTTCCAAATGGCTGACGGCACCTTCTGGCCGGTACCCATCACCCTCGACGTCACCACTGCCGATGCTGCTGCAATCAAAGTCGGTGACGAAATTGCCCTGGTTCGCAAAGGTGAAGTGTATGCAACCATGAAGGTCACTGAGAAGTTTGAGATGACCGATGCCGACAAGCGCTATGAGTGTGAGAAGGTATTCAAAGGCGAGGGCGAGGAGTCTGTCGGCGACAAATTCTGGCAGATCGCTCCGAAAGATCATCCCGGCGTCATCATGGTATTTGAACAGAAAGAGGTTAACCTTGCCGGTCCTGTAAAAGTACTTTCCCAGGGTGAGTATCCTGTAGAGTATCCTGATGTCTACAAGACCCCGGCTCAGACCCGTGCCATGTTCGAAGAGCGTGGTTGGGCAAACGTTGCTGCTCTGCAGTTGCGTAACCCGATGCATCGTTCGCATGAGTACCTTGCCAAGATCGCTGTTGAGGTTTGTGACGGCGTACTGATCCATTCTCTCATTGGTAACCTCAAGCCAGGCGACATTCCTGCTCCGGTACGTGTTCATGCAATCGACGTTCTTATCGAGAAATACTTCGTTAAGCAGAATGTAATTTCTGCAGGTTATCCTCTCGATATGCGTTATGCCGGTCCCCGCGAGGGCCTTCTCCATGCTACTTTCCGTCAGAACTACGGCGTCAACAATATGTTGATCGGTCGTGACCATGCCGGCGTTGGCGATTTCTACGGTCTCTTTGAGGCTCAGACCATTTTCGATCGTATTCCGATGACCGGAGATCCAGCCAAAGATCTTCTTTGCAAACCGATGAAGATCGATTGGACTTTCTATTGTCATAAGTGTGACGGTATGGCTTCTCTGCGTACTTGTCCACACACCAAAGATGATCGCGTCATTCTCTCCGGAACCAAACTTCGTAAAGCCCTGTCCGACGGCGCCGAGGTTGTTGACCATTTCGGTCGCGAAGAGGTTCTTGTTGTACTGCGCAAGTACTATGAGGGTTTGACCGAGAAAGTTGAAGTGAAAATGCAGGGTGCAGCCTCCGGCGCAGCCATGTAATTTCTGACTTCACCTCAGGAGCACAAGGAGATACTGCCGTTTGGTGGTATCTCCTTTTTTTTTGCAATTACTTCGGGTATGTTTTTTCGTTGACTGCGGTTTACCCGGCTAAACTCCTGAAAAGGACCTTTTTTCCCTGCAGAGGATTACATGTCGGTATTACAGATTGATCTTGGCGATAGAAGCTATCCTGTCATCATCAAGAATGGGTCTCTCAAAGAGATTGGCAAGGATCTCCAGGAAAAAAAAATCGGCAATCGTTATGCGGTCATCGCCGACGACTATGTGGCTGGTCTCTACGGCGATGTGTTCATGGCTATGCTTTCATCGGCTGGGATAAAGGCAGAGCTGTTTTCCTTTCGGCGCGGCGAGGCAAGGAAAACCCTTGTAACCATCGGTGATCTTGCCGGTCGCCTGGCCCGATCGGGATTTGATCGCAAAGACGCACTGATCGGTTTTGGTGGCGGAGTGACCGGGGATCTCACCGGCTTTCTCGCTTCGACATATATGCGCGGCATTCCCTTTGTCCAGGTGCCGACCACGCTTTTAGCGCAGGTCGACAGCTCGGTAGGCGGCAAAACCGGAGTGGATATCCCGGAAGGGAAAAATCTGGTCGGGACCTTCTATCAACCTCGAGCGGTTTACATCGATATTGCATTGCTCAAAACACTGCCACGCGAAGAACTCCTTGGTGGACTTGCCGAAGTTATCAAGTATGGGGTGATTCGGGATGCCGGTTTTTTTCAATTTCTCTGCGACAATCGGCAGAGAATTCTCCTGCTTGATGAAGAACTCATTGTGAAAACCGTTTATACTTGCTGCCGGATAAAGGCCGAGGTGGTCTCGCAGGATGAACGGGAAGGCGGAATGCGGCGAATTCTTAATTACGGCCATACGTTGGGGCATGCGGTTGAAGGGGCCTCGGATTACACTATTATTCATGGTCTCGCCGTAGCCATAGGAATGGCAGCAGCGGCAAGGTTAGCGGTACTGGCCGGTTTCCTTGAGCCGGGTGTTGCAAAAAAAATATCCGATACCTTAATTGCGTATGGTTTGCCGGTGGAAATTCCAAGAAATCTTGACCGTGAGAGAATGAAAAAATATCTGTTGACGGATAAAAAGACCATCGGGGGAAAGGTGCATTATGTCTTGCCCACAGAAATCGGCAGGACATGTATTGTTGCCGATCTTGATGAAAAACTGATTGAACACGTTCTTGCTTGAAAATTAATAGGAAAAGCATATGCCGATTTATGAGTTTTATTGTGATACCTGTAATGTCATTTTCAATTTTTTCTCCCCTCGGGTGAATACAAGCAAAAAGCCCGATTGTCCGCGCTGCGGCAAGAAGGATCTGTCCAGGCGAATTTCCACCTTCGCCACCATCGGCAAGGCCAAAGAAGATGGCGGTGACCAGTTGGCCGGTCTTGACGAGGCAAAGATGGAGCGCGCCTTTACGGCACTGATGCGCGAGGCGGAGCATGCCAATGAGGCAGATCCAAAGCAGATGGCTTCCTTGATGCGAAAATTTACTGCACAGACCGGTATAAACCTCGGTGGATCGATGGAAGAGGCCCTGTCGCGGATGGAAGCGGGCGAAGATCCGGAACAGGTGGAAAGTGAAATGGGTCACCTGTTGAATGAAGAAAATTTGAGTATTGAATTGATAAAGAAGAAGGCCCTGCGGGAAAATCGACCGCCCACCCATGATGAAAAGCTTTATGAATTGTAATTGCAGGGAATTTTTTATAATTGCCGCGTATAATAGCTCTTGCAGGCACATCAGCTTTGCCTGCCTGTCTTTTAATGTATCGTCACATTGCCGTCAGGCGTGAAAAAGTGTAGTCCTTCCAATTCTTTTTGTCTGAGAAAATCCTGGACCTCTGCTTCTGTAATATTTAAAGATTTGGCTAAATCTTTAATATCGTAACACGGCTGGCCGTCGGCAGTATAATGACTTGGTTTAAGCTCCGGAAAAGAAGTGCCGGTTGCCAGGTTTGAGGCGTCGAGCAGCATTTGTCGTATTTCCACCGGCCCGTGCAGGATAAGCCATTTTACCGCTTCCGCCCAGACCTTGCTTTCAACTGTTTCGTGGGCAAGTACTTTCAATGCACTTTCCAGGTCCCAGATATCTTTAAACTCCATAGCTGATTTTCTCCTGCAGAGATTGGATGTAATTATGCTATATTAGCATCGAATACTATAAATGCTTTTGCAAACGGTGCAAGCCTTTGCCAACGAGAGGAAAAGAAAAGGGGAGAGCATGAACCAATTTGATGGTGGCATATTTCTTGAAAATATTGAGTGGTTTGATGAAACCGGCAAGGAACTGGTGCGGCGGTTGCCCAATGAGGGTTCCGGAGAGATCAAATTGGGCGCCCAATTGACGGTTCGGGAAAGCCAGGCGGCGGTTCTTTTTTACCAAGGCAAGGCCTGTGATTGCTTTGGGCCGGGCAGACATACCTTAAAGACCGCCAACCTGCCTTTACTGACCAAGATTCTCTCACTCCCCTGGCGCGGCGATAGTCCCCTCCGGGCAGAGATTTATATAGTTAATCTTAAATATTTTCCGGACCTTAAATGGGGTACGCAAAATCCCGTGGCCTTTAGAGACAAGGAGCTGGGCTTGATTCGCATTCGCGCCAACGGCATGTATACCATGCAGGTGGTCCAGCCGGTGCTGTTTATTAACTCGCTGGTCGGGACCATGGGCAAGATGGATACCGACGGCATTGCCGGTTATCTGAAAATGGTCATTGTCTCAAGGTTTAATGATTATCTGGGACAGACCCTTGATTCCATTTTCGACCTCCCCGGAAAATTCGATCAACTCTCCGAGCAACTGGTCAAGCGTCTTGCCGAAGATTTTGCCGATTTCGGCCTTCGCCTCAGCCATCTGTATATCACCTCAATCACCCCACCCGATGAGGTACAAAATGCCATAGACGATAGAAGCCGCATGGGCCTCATTCAAGATATGGATAAGCTTTTGCAAATGAAGACCGCAATGGCCATGGAGAAGGCTGCCGCAACCCAAGGGGAGGCCGGGGCAGGTCTCGGTATGGGGCTGGGCCTGATGCTGCCGAGCATCTTCGGGATGCGGCAGGGGACATCAACCACGGCAGTCGGTGGTGCAGCATCTGTTGGCGGTAATGTGGTGAACTGTCCCGATTGCCGGCAGAGTATCCCCGGCGATTCCAGATTCTGCCCGCTCTGCGGTCACCAACTTTTGCGTCTCGTCTGTTGTTCGAACTGCGGTAAAAATTTGACTCCCAAGGCAAAATTTTGTTCGCAATGCGGACAGCCGACCGATCTGAAAAAATCCCCGAAAATCTGCCCGCAATGCCGCATGGAAAACCTGCATAATGCCATTTTCTGCAATGATTGCGGCCTGAGATTGGGGTGACCTGCATGGATGTAACAATTGAACAAAGCTGTCCCTCCTGTGGGGCGTCGATTGTTCTTTTGGAAGATGATCGACTCATCAAATGCGCCTATTGCGATGTCAACAACTATCGCCTGGAAAGTCCCGGGGCAAGGTATATGCTCCCCAGTATTCACCCGGAACATATCGCCCCGGCGCAACTTTTTTATATCCCCTATCTCCGTTTTAAAGGCACACTATTTTTTGTTCGTGCCAACGAAGTAGGGCATAAGTTAATCGATACCACAAGGTTGGGGATTGATGAAGAAAAATTGCCTGTGTCACTCGGCTTACGGCCTCAGGCCATGAAGCTCTTGCCGGTGGTTTCTACTGTGGAGGGTGCCTTTATCCACCAAACGGTACCGACCAAAACTGCCTTTAGCCATGCGGCCATGCTCACTGAACTGTTCAATGGTAACGGTGACCAGACAATTTACCATCGGGCCTTTATCGGAGAGAGCCTCAGTCGCATATATCAGCCCTGCTATACTGACGACGGCATTGTTTATGATGCGGTGGTCAATAGACCTCTTGGAGCGGCAAAATGGCTTGCCGGGCAGAGGGACCAAAGCTGTTCCAGTAAGAGTTTCCGGGAACCGCAGTTCATTTCGACAATCTGTCCGGAATGTAGCGGGCTTCTTGCCGGAGAGAGCGACAGTCTGGTGCTGCATTGCCGCAACTGTGAATCGCTGTGGCAGGAAAACGCCAAAAAATTCCAACCCTTGTCATGGCAGGTGGTAGACTCCGAGGAGAGTTCGGCGCAGTATCTGCCCTTTTGGCAGATTACTTTCTGCACCAAGGGCTGGGATTTACAGAGTTTTGGTGATTATCTCCGGTTCACCAACCAGCCTGTAGTGGTCGATACCCTGCTTGATACTCTACCTCTTACATTTTGGATTCCAGCCTTCAAATTGAATCCTAAGGCGTTTCTGCAGGTTGCTGCGCAACTCACGGTTTGCCAGCGGCGAATTCCTGCCGGTGATAAACGGCGGCTGGTAAATGACCATCCGGTTACCCTCGGCCAAAAGGAGGCAGTACAGGCCATTAAGAGTGTCCTTGCCGTTACGACCTTAAGTAAAAGCAAAAAGCTGCCACTTCTGTCACAAATGACTATTGTTAATGCCCAGTGTGCGCTTATCTACCTGCCCTTTATCAAACATCCGAACGACTATATTCAGGAACACACCTCGGCGACCATTCTTGCCGCTGCACTACGCTTCGGCAGGAAGCTGTAGGCGTGGCGGGCAAAGCCAAGATATGAGGAAAATGTCATGACAATCCATGAAAAATGTATGCATGCGGCCTTGCAGCAAGCCCGTGAAGCCTTGGCCTGCGGAGATTTTCCGGTGGGCTGTGTTATCGAACATGGCGGAGAGATTGTTGCTTGTGGTAAACGAAGTAACAGTTTTGGACGAGTCAACGAGATAGATCATGCCGAGATTACCGCGCTCCAAGAACTTTTGGCCGCCGATAATTCCGTGGCGATGGACAAGGTCACCGTCTATTCTACCATGGAACCCTGTTTGATGTGCTTTTCAACCTTATTGGTGAACGGGGTGCGAAGCTTCGTCTACAGTTATGAGGACGCCATGGGCGGTGCGACCAACCTGCCTTTACCTCTGTTGTCGCCGCTGTACCGCGATCTGCAATTGACAATTGTCGGATCCGTTCTCCGGCATGAAAGTCTTGAACTTTTCAAAACATTCTTTTCTTCCCCAGAGTGTCAATATTTAAAGGACTCCATGTTGGCCACTTACACTTTACAGCAGGTGTAACACACGAACGGCACATTCAACCTTTCTCGGTTTTTAATACCGCATGAAGAAAATCGCCCGAACAGTTGGTTTTAAATCCGGAGAACGGAACATCTTTTTCCATATCCTCACGGCCTGCAATCTGTCCTGCCGCCACTGCTATATTAATATTGCACAGCATGGCAGTGCGACTTTATCGAAAGAGAAGATCGAAAAATGGCTGACCATTTTTGCCGATCCGGGAAAAAAGACAAATCTCATTTTACTCGGCGGAGAGCCGACCCTGCATCCGGATTTACCCTTTGTCATACAAAAAGCCAAGGAACTCGGATTTTTTGTGACCGTTGATTCGAATGGCTTTCTGTTTCATGATCTGCTGGAAAAAACCACCCCGGATCTTCTCGATTTCCTCAGTTTCAGCCTTGACGGTCCTGATGCGGCAAGCAACGATCCGATTCGCGGGAGCGGGGTGTTCGAGGTATGTGTAGCCAATATTCAACGAGCGGTGGCAAAAGGTTTCAATGTCAGTGTCATCTTTACCGTCAGTAGAAAAAATCTGCAGGCACTGGCAGGGATGGTGCCCCTTCTTCGTCGACTGAAGGTAAAAAAGTTCTTTATTCAGGTAATAGGGTTGCGCGGCAACTCAGCGCAAAACGACAGCGACGCAACCATGCAGGTGAGCCGCGAGCAGTGGCTGGCAATTGTCCCCGAGGTGGCACGCCAGGCCGCGGAACAAGGCATCCATGTGACCTATCCGCAGGTGTTTTTGCGACCGGATGAAAGATTTGAATGTGCCGGTAATGTCGCGGAAAATTTCTTTATTTTTCCCAATGGACGGGTGTATCAGTGCCCCTTGTGTGAGGATCATCCGATCAATGCCTACCGTATTGAAGACGACCGCCTCGTTAAAAATGAGGGGTTGACGGAAGAGCGATTTTTCCGACTGAATATCGTCGAAGGCTGCGTGATGAATAAATTGCTTCAGGCGGATAATATTGAATACGATAGCCAGGGAAAACCCGGGTATCAGATTTCCTGCTGTCTGCTTAAACGAGAGATCAATTGAGGAATTACGCCATCTTAGCTTTCGCAGCCTTGCGGGTGAAGATGGCTGTCAGAAAAATTCCTGCTTCATACAGCAGAAAAAGAGGGATGGCCAGAAGGGCTGTTGCCATGAAATCTCCGGCCGTGAGGAGGAAGGATAATACGAGGATGGCCATATAAAAATATTTGCGCTTTCGGCGAAAATAGGCGGGTTTGACGATGCTCGCCTTGCCTGCCATAACCATCAAAAAAGGTATCTGAAAAGAGATACCAAAGGCGAGTATGGTGCGGGCGATAAAAGTCAGGTAGAGACCGATTTTCGGCAGTGGCTCCAGATGTTCATTGGCATAACTCATGAAATATATGAGCATCTTCGGCAAAACAACAAAAAAAGCAAAACAGGCACCACCGGTGAAAAGTAACATGGCCCAAAAGACCACGGTAATTGCCAGACTTTTTTCATTTTTTTTGAGGCCGGGGGCGACAAAAATCCAAAGTTGGTAGAGGGCGACCGGCATGCCGGCGATGAGCCCGACCAGAAAGGCCAGTTTGATGTAGGCCATAAAGGCTTCGGGCAGGTGGGTATAGACAAGTCGGTAAACGAGGGGACTTGCGGCAAAAAGAGGAGTTATAAAAAAGGCGGCAATTTTTTCGATAAAGATATATGCCACAACCGTGCAGCCGACAATGGCAAGCAGCACCTTTACCAGTCGCCGTCGGAGTTCTTGATGATGCGGGCGAAACAGGGCAAGGCTTCTTTCGAGCGCCGGAATTGAGCCTTGGAGATTATAGTTAGCCATTTTCGGTCAAGTGATCGAATGTTGGTCTTTCCCAGGCTCTGCTCTGGTGGTGTCATCGGTTTTTTCCGGTCCGCTTTGGACTTCTGGCTGACCTTCACTCGCCGTTTGAGCAACATCGTGTCCCGGCTTATTGTCGGTCTGTCGCATCAATTCCTGATAAGCCTCGGCTGCCTGGTTTGCGGCAGTTGTTTCCTCCGGGGGGGCGATGCTGTGTTCCAGTAACTGCAATTGGGGATCCAACAGGTTGTTTTTCAGTGATTTTGCCGCCTCCTCAAGCTCCGGGCGGATTTCAGCAAGAGGGTTACCCTCCTCGGCAAAAGAAGTTTTCAAGCTTTCCGCGGTCTTTTTTAATTCCATCAGCCCTTTGGCTAAGGATCTTGCCAGGTCGGGGAGTTTGTCGGGTCCGATGACGATAAGTGCCAGCGCCATGATGAGGAGCATTTCAGGCAGACCAATGCCAAACATAACGAGTACCTCATAGGGTTGTCGACCGGACACTGTGCCCTGGTTGACAAGCGTATCACAAAGTTGTTGTGCAAATGAAGACAGTGAGGGCAAAAGTTATGCCCGGCCGAATTGGAAAACCGAACGGAAACGAGGGCGAACGGCGTCCCAAATGTAAGGTATTTCACAGAGTGTGTCAATGCTTGAGGAAGGCTGAGGTCTTTGATAAAACCCCTCATTACTCTTATAACATATTGATATTGTGATATTCAGTAATGGTGAAGAGATCCTTGCTTGTGTTAAATAATATTGACAATAGTCTTTAGGTTTATTATATTTATCAACTTTGTCTTGCGCGTATTTGTCGTGAACTGTCAGGCTTGATGCGTTCTTCACGGCGATTGTTTACAAACCTCTGAGAGGAGAAGGTCGATGTCCAGTGTTGTGGTTGTTGGAACTCAATGGGGCGATGAAGGGAAGGGGAAGATAGTCGATTTGCTGACCCGCTATGCCGATTATGTTGTGCGATTTCAAGGCGGTAATAACGCCGGACACACCCTGGTGGTCGAAGGAAAAAAATTCATATTCCATATTATCCCCTCGGGTATTCTTTATAAAGACAAGAAATGCATGATCGGTAATGGTGTTATTATTGATCCTGCCGTGCTGATTAGCGAGATGGACAAACTGCGGGATCAAGGCCTGGAGGTTACCCCTGATCGACTGATGATCAGCGAGAGAGCGCATCTTATTATGCCATATCACGCCAGCCTCGACCAGGCTGGGGAAGCTGCTCTCGCCAGCGAAAAAAAAATAGGTACCACCGGCCGCGGCATCGGACCCTGTTATATGGATAAGGTCGGAAGGGGCGGGATCAGAGCTTGTGATCTGCTGGACGATGTCCTGTTCCGTGAAAAACTTCAGGCAGTCATTGAAGAAAAGAATTTTCTTTTGACTATGAAATTTAACAGTGCTCCGTTGGACTTTGAGCTCATCTATCGAGCATATAAGGAGTATGGCGAAAAGTTGATACCATATTTCGGAAATGTATCGGTAGAACTGGACAACGCACGAAAAAATAATAAAAATATTCTCTTTGAGGGCGCACAGGGGACCCATTTAGATATAGATCACGGGACCTATCCTTTTGTGACGTCCTCGAACACAATTGCCGGAAACGCCTGTAACGGATCGGGGTTTGGTCCGGCGCATATTGATGCTGTTGTCGGTATTATGAAAGCGTATACCACTCGTGTTGGAGCCGGGCCGTTTCCCACCGAGCTGTTTGATGAAACCGGTAATCACTTGCAGGATAAGGGCCACGAGTTCGGTGCGACCACCGGCAGGCGGCGCAGGTGCGGTTGGCTTGATGGAGTAGTCGTCAGTGATGCTACCCGGCTGAATGGCTTAACAAGCCTGGCGATAACCAAACTGGATGTGTTAAGCGGGCAGAAGACCATTAAATTCGCCACGTCCTATGATCTGGCAGGAAAAAAACTTACGGCTATGCCCTCGAACATCCGACAAGCGACCGAACTTAGCCCTGTGTATGAAAGTCTTGCAGGATGGCAGGAAGATATCGAAAAAGTGCGGGAATACGATGATCTTCCCGCTATGGCCAAAGCCTACATAAAACGTATTGAAGATTTTGTTGGAATTTCGGCAGATATTGTCTCAGTCGGCCCGGACCGCGTTGAAACCCTGCTCCTCCGGAATCCTTTTGAAAAGCAATGACCTCAACGGTGGTCAAAACACAGATTGTACACTTTGCATAATCGCACAATGGAACATAAAAGAGGTTATTAATGGCAAGAATTACCTGTGAAGATTGTTTGGAAGCAGTTGGAAAACAAAATCGGTTCAAATTGATCCATCTCGCCGTACAACGGGTGCGGCAGCATCGCCAGGGTGAACCCTTTCTTGTTGAAGGAAAAAACAAGGAGATCGTCATGACTCTCAGAGAAATTGCGGCATCCAAGGTCACCTTCGAAAATATCAACAAGCTTCCTGATGGTTCCAATAGCGCCAAGAAAAAACAAGAAATAGATATTGAACCCGAAGAGATCCTTTCGTGATACTAACAGCCCTACCGGTAAACTATGAGTAACGATTATTACGAGATATTATCCGTCAGCAGAAACGCTTCTGCCGGGGATATTAAGAAGGCGTATCGAAAACTTGCGATGAAGTATCATCCGGATCGCAATCCTGATGACGCCGAGGCCGAGGAGAGGTTCAAATCCTGCACTGAGGCGTATGAAGTACTGAGTGATGAGAAAAAACGTAAAATATACGATACCTATGGTCACGACGGCCTAAAAAACAGTGGCTATCGTGGTCCCGGCAGTGCTGACGATATTTTCTCGAGCTTTGGGGACATCTTCGGCGACCTCTTTGGATTTGGCGGCGGCAACCGAGCCGGTGCCGGAAGAGACGGCCCTATCCCCGGCAATGATCTGCGCTATGATGTGGAGGTCACCTTTATGGAAGCGGTGCACGGGGTTTCCAAGGAGGTGCAACTCACCCGCCGTGACACATGCTGGACCTGCGAAGGGACGGGAAGCCGACCGGGCTATCAAAAACAGACCTGTCCGAGTTGTAACGGTCGAGGCCAGGTAGTGCGGTCGCAGGGATTTTTTCAGATGAGTTCTACCTGTCCGCAGTGTCATGGTGAGGGATCAATGGTCACCAATCCCTGTAATGATTGCCATGGAACCGGGCTTGTCGAAAAAACTAAAAAGGTTGCCCTGAAGATTCCGGCAGGTGTCGATACCGGTGCCCGCATGCGATTACGTGGAGAGGGCGAAGGTGGCCGTCGGGGAGGAGCATCGGGTGATCTGTACGTCATAGTGCATGTTCGGGAACATGAATTTTTCAAGAGGGAGGGCGACACCATTTTTTGTCGGTATCCGGTCTCCATGGCCAAAGCCGCCCTTGGAACGAGTGTCGAAATCCCAACCGTGCATGGCAAAAAAAACCTCGATATCCCTGCGGGAAGTCAGTCCGGCGAACTCTTTACCCTGCGCAATGAAGGGGTTCCCAGCCTGCGAGGGCGAACCAGAGGGGATATGATAGTTGAGCTCCAGGTATTGACCCCCACCAATCTCTGCGAAGAACAGAAGAAAGTGTTGCGCGAATTCGACACGCTTTGCATAAAGCATGGCCAGCACCAGGAGGAAGAAGGGTTTTTCAAGAAGCTTTTCAATGAGGTGCTTGGTAAAAACTAAGGTTTACTTAAAAGACGTATCCAGCTTATCGGGGTTTGCGGATAGAAAGATAATGGCAGAGGAAAATAAGACAGTTTTCACCCACTTTGATAGAGAAGGCAATGCGCGGATGGTCGATGTTAGCGGCAAGGCTGAATCTGTACGCGTTGCTGAGGCCTGTGGCAACATTAAAATGACCGAACAGGCCTTTGGACTGGTAAAAAGCGGTTCAATGGCCAAGGGGGATGTCCTGGGAATTGCCAGGATTGCCGGCATCATGGCAGCTAAAAAAGTTGCTGCGCTTATTCCGTTGACCCATCCGTTGATGATTACCAAGGTCGATATTTCCTTTGAGCTTTGTTCTGAGGATTTCTCCATCAATATCTTTGCAACAGTCGGAATTTGCGGTAAAACCGGTGTGGAAATGGAAGCTCTGATGGCTGTTTCTATTGCAGCCTTAACTATTTATGATATGTGTAAAGCTGTTGATAAATCGATGGTTATCGGTAATATTCGGCTTCTCAAGAAGACCGGCGGCAAAAGTGGTACCTACGTTCGGGGGTGTTGACTCCGAATGGTATTTGAGTGATATTTAAGTGTACGAAGGAGGTTTTCAATGGACAAAGTGCAACTCGAACTATTTCGGAAGCAACTCTTGCTGAAACAACAGGAAATCCTGACGGATGCCGGAAAGACCATGTCGGAGATGACCGACCAGACATCCAATGTGCCTGACCCAAACGATAGAGCCACTTTGGAATCGGGGCGAAGCTTCGAGCTGAGAATCCGTGACCGGGAGAGGCGACTCCTGACCAAAATCGACGAAGCTCTTGTTCGGATAGATGACCGGAGTTACGGGGTTTGTGAAGACTGCGGTGAAGAAATCGGGCTAAAACGACTGGAGGCCCGACCGGTAACCACATTGTGCATTGATTGTAAAACAATCCAGGAAACTCGAGAAAAATCCGTGGGACAATAGATCCACATGCCGGAACTACGCAAAGATCCTGTCCTTGGACGATGGATAATTATTTCCAAGGAAAGACAGAAGAGACCGACTGACTTCCCTGTTGAGGTTTCTGCGGGACTTGGCGGCTTTTGTCCTCTTTGTCCGGGCAATGAATCTTTTACCCCGCCGGAGGTTCTGGCCTTCAGAGACGGCGGAAAGCCGGTTAACGGGGCTGGATGGTCCGTGCGGGTTGTGCCCAATAAGTTTCCGGCATTGATCATCGAAGGCGATCTCTCAAAAGAGGGGATAGGGCTCTACGATCGTATGAACGGGATCGGAGCCCATGAGGTGATCATTGAAAGTCCCAACCACAACCATAACTTTGCCGATTTTTCGCCGGCGGAAATGGCCTTGGTCTTCAAGGCCTATAAAGAGAGAATCGTTGATCTTGAAAAAGATTTGCGTTTTCGATATGTTATGGTGTTCAAGAACCATGGCCGGGCAGCTGGGGCCTCGCTGGAACATTCGCACTCACAACTCATAGCCTTGCCGATTCTGCCACGGATGATTGTCTCAGAACTTGAAGGGGCGCAATCTCATTATAAATACAAGGAACGCTGCATATTCTGTGATATCATTCGCCAGGAGATACAGCAAAAAGAACGGATAGTATGTCAGAATGATCGGTTTATCACCATTATGCCGTTCGCTCCTCGAACACCTTTCGAGATGTGGATCCTCCCCAAACGCCATTCTTCGGCATTTTATACGCAGAATGATAGTGAGCTTTATGCCTTGGCGGAACTCTTTTCCGAATCCCTGCAGCGCCTCTGTAAATGCATTCCCAATGTTCCTTACAACTATGTACTGCACACTGATCCGCTTCGTTCGGGCGGACTCGAGTATTTCCACTGGCATTTTGAGATCGTTCCCAAACTGACATCCATAGCAGGCTTTGAGTGGGGTTCCGGGTTTTATATAAATCCTTTGCCACCGGAAGAGGCTGCATTGTTTTTGCGTGAATCTCTGACGCTGCCTTGAAAAGGAGGAAACAGTGAAAAAACTGCTCCTAGTCGATGATGAAGAATCAATTCAGATGGTCTATCGCGAAGAATTCGAAGGTGATGGTTATCAAGTGGTATCGGCACTTAACGGTCAAAGCGGTCTTGATAAATTCAAGGAAGAGAATCCGGATTTAGTCATCCTCGATATTCAAATGCCCGGCCTGAACGGTGTTGAGGTGCTTCGCCAAATGAAGATGCTCAACCCTTCGGTGCCGGTTATACTCAGTAGTGCCTATCAGGGATTCAAACGTGATCTCGGCACCTGGGCCTCTGATGAATACGTTGTCAAATCGGGTAACCTTGACGATCTCAAAGCTACTGTTCGCAGGCTTTTAAAAGAAACGTAGGTTGCAGTCGCGTCCCGGTGGTCTTTATTCCCGAAAAAGCAGAATATTGTGGTTTGCATCGAATGAAAGATATTCAAAGTCAACTGGACAGCCGGAAAATCAACATCAAGAAAGTCGGCGTCAAGACTATTTCCTACCCCATCACTGTTCGTGACAAGGCGCAAAAAAGACAACAAACCGTTGCCACGGTAAATATGTATGTCAATTTGCCGCACAAGTTCAAAGGCACGCACATGAGCAGATTCGTTGAGATACTTAACGAATTTCACGGGGAAATTGATATTAAAAGTTTTCACATGGTCCTTGGAAAAATGAAGGCCCGCCTTGAGGCCGAAGCATCGCATCTGGAAATCGATTTCCCCTATTTCCTCCACAAAGCAAGGAATGGCGAAGCAGGACATCTGGCGCATTATCGTTGCCAAATGCACGGTTCCCTGGAAAAAGACGATGATCTGAAGCTCAGCGTCGAGGTGCCGATCAGTCTGCCTATTGCCGATAAAACGCCGCATCGGTTGCCGGGATCTCTGGGGAGATGGGGGAAAGCCGAGGTTAGTCTACGATTTCGTCAATTTTATTGGATTGAAGATATAATCCTCCTCATCGAAGAAGCGGTGCAAGAGGAATTAGGGAGTCTTGCCGCAAAAGAACGAAAAGTGCTTTCAGTTGAAGCACTTACTCGGAGAGTGGGGGGGGTTCTTGAAAAAATTCAGGCTATCAAGTGGTTTTCAGTGCGCATTCATAACTTTGGGGATGAGTGCTCTACCTTTGCGGCCATGGAATCCTGTTGAGCCGTTATCAAATATCAACCTTATACTGACAACATATTCTCATGCGAGATCTACTCTTTGAAATTGGAATGGAAGAGATACCGGCAAGTTTTCTTGAACCGGCACTTGCGCAACTGCAAAAACGGTTTTCCGAGAAGGCGTCGGAATTAAAAATTGGTTTTGGAACTTTGGCGACCTTGGGAACACCTCGGCGTCTCACACTCATTGTCAAGGATGTTGCCGAAAAACAGGAAGATATCACCCAAGAACTGCTTGGACCGTCAAAGAGTGCCGGATTTGGCAGCGACGGAAAAGCCACCAGGGCGGCCGAAGGGTTTGCCAAATCGAAAGGTGCCGATGTTGCTGATTTACTGGTGGTATCCACTCCTAAAGGCGAATATCTTATGCTCATGCGGCAGCAGAAAGGTGTGGCAACCGCAGCACTCTTGCCGGAACTCTTGCATGGCCTGATTCTCGATCTGTCATTCCCCAAATCGATGCGTTGGGGCAATAACCGCCAGACTTTTGCCAGACCTATACAGTGGCTGGTGGCGATTTTTGGTAACGAGGTGATACGATTTAGTCATGAGGGGATTGAAGCCTCGAATAGCAGTGGCGGACACAGATTTCTTGCCAAAGAACGATTCCAAATTGACTCTGCTGCAACCTATCAGCAGCAATTAGCCGACCGATTCGTAATGGTTGACCCGGTCAAGAGAAGAGCGCGGGTAGTATTGGAAATCAAACAAGCAGTTGCTCAATCTACCGATTTGCCGGATGCCCATGTGGCTATTGATGAGGCCCTTGTTGATACCGTTACCAACCTTGTTGAAATGCCATACGGTATTTGTGGCGTATTTGATGAGAAATTTTTGCAACTTCCAGCAGAGGTGCTCATTACTTCAATGCGTGAACATCAGAAATACTTCCCGGTTGTTAATTCATCAGGGAAATTACTTCCTGGATTTGTTGCTGTCAACAATACCAAGGTGAACGATGCTGCCATTACCCGAAAAGGCCATCAGCGTGTCCTTCGAGCAAGACTGGAAGACGCTCTATTTTTCTTTAACAGCGATCGAGAAATTCGTCTTGAAGACCGCACCGCTCAATTGAACGGCATTATCTTTCAGGCAAAGCTCGGGACTATGCTGGAAAAAAAAGACAGATTGGTCAAGCTTGTGAAAACCTTGGCTGATACGGTTGACCCTGCGCTTGCAGAGGGCGGCTGTCGAGCGGCGTTTCTTTGCAAGGCAGACCTTTTGTCAAATATGGTTGGCGAATTTCCAACTCTGCAGGGAGCAATGGGTGGAGCCTATGCTCTGCATGACGGGGAGACCAAGGATGTAGCCACAGCTATAAATGAACATTACATGCCAAAGCGGGCCGGTGCTGAAATTCCTTCGACCGACATCGGGGCAGTACTCGCCCTGGCTGACCGACTCGATACCCTGGCCGGATGTTTCGGAATTGGCCAAGTGCCGACAGGGACCGCTGACCCCTTTGGCTTGAGGCGTATTTCCCTGGCCATTCTGCATATTATAGAGGGAAAGGGCTACAGCCTCTCTCTGCACGAACTCGTACATAAAGCCCTTGCCCTGTATGGCAACAAGGTAGCCGGCGGCAATGACACGGTCGCAGCCGTTATCAATTTCATTAGGGGCAGGTTCGCCAATGACTGTATCAGCCGCGGATTTGCAGCTGATGCGGTCGATGCAGCCGTTACTGTCGGCTTTGACGATGTGAATGATTGTCTGTTGCGCCTTCATGCAATTCTTCAGCTTCGCAAGGAGCCTGCTCTTAAGGTTCTTGCCGCTTCATACAAAAGAGTGAAGAACATCATAAAGGATAACCGGGATACTTTAGTAAACGTCAGTCTTTTTGAACACCAAACGGAAAAAAATCTCTACGACCTTTTTCTGGAAGTACAAGAAGAGATGGGAAAATGCATTGCCGGCAAGGAATATGTAAAGGCCCTTGAGGTGATGTTGAGAATGAAGGAGCCCGTTGACGCCTTCTTTGATGATGTGATGGTTATGGCGGAAGATGCGGCAATACGACAGAATCGACTCAACCTTTTGACGGTACTGGGGGATCTCATCCTCCAGATTGGCGATATCTCGCTTCTTCAGGAAAACTGATCTCCTGGTTTTGCATCTTTGAGCAAAAACAAGAAGGGTGTTCAAACTGAAGAACACCCTTCTTGTTTTTCAACCCGGTAATACGGTTTGATTATTACTTTTTGGGATGACAGGTTTCACACTTGTCAATCTTCTTATCTTTGATTGCCGGATCATCTTTTTTTGTTTTGTGGCATTCGACGCAATTGCCATGACCGGCACCTTTAAGGGTATCAAGTGCCAGTTTGTCTTTCATTTTGCCCGCAAGAACGGTGGCATTATGGCATGCGCCACATTTTTTAATTTCCTGCCCTTCAGTATAAGGAACCTGTTTGCCGTCGGCCGCCATTCCATGATGGCATTCTGCGCATTTAAAGGCGTCCTGATGTTTTTTATGTGAAAATTGCACCGGTTTTTTGCCACCCTCGCCGAGGGTGATATCTGCAGGCCCGGGATTAACGGCAGCAGAAGCGAAAAAAACCGTTCCTAGCAACATACACAAAGATACAACACTGCAGGCGATAATCTTCTTCATCTTGTTCGCTCCTTTCTTGGTTAAATGAATTTAATTATGGCAATTCCTCATCGACTTGATCACCTTGTTTATACAAGTTTCATGAGACTTTGTCAAACAGGCTAACCATTTGTTAATAATAAGAAAATAAATTTTGGTGAAGTGAATCATGAAGGAGATCCGTAGCTGTGCAACCCGGAGAGCAGAAAATTAACTCCGTAGTACGTAAACAATACAGAAACCATCCCTAATATGGCAAGCCAAGCGATTCTTTGGCCCGACCAACCTCTGGTATACTTTGCATGCAGGGTTATGGCATAAAAAAACCAGGTAATAAGAGACCAGGTTTCCTTTGGATCCCAACTCCAATACGTTCCCCAGGCAGAATTGGCCCAGATGGCACCGGAAATTATCCCTGCACTCAACCAGATAAAACCAAATATCAAGGTCTTATGGATCAAATCATCAATGAAGGACAAAGACGGAAGGTGGTTGGATGTGGCCGGCAAGGATTCAGAAGCGGATTTTGATCGGTTTTTCAGAAGATACATGATCCCTAGGGCAGCAGCCACAGCAAATGCAGCGTAGCCGACGAAACAGGTGATTACGTGAGCGATGAGCCAGTTGGATTGCAAGGCCGGAACCAAGGGTGAGATGCTTTTACTAATATTACTGGAAAATGAGCCATAAGCCATGGCAAGAAAGGCAAGTGGAACCGCAAAGGCTCCGATCATCCTGGTCTTGAAAATCCATTCCATAGCTAAGTAAAGGGCAATAATGGTCCAGGCGAAGAATACCACCGATTCGTACATATTGGTAAGAGGGGCATGACCGATCCCCATCTGGTATGACTCGACCCACCGTAAGCCGATGCCGGCAGTTTGAATAATAAATGCAGCAAGCGTAAATAACGTGGCAAAGATGCCTAGCCGGGGCGTCTTAAACACCAGCAAAACGACGTAGAGCAGTGTCGAAAACAAGTAAGTAAATGTCGTTATTCCAAGTAATTGAGAACTATCCATGCCTTTACTCCGTATGCTTTCTTATAGCCGATATTTTTGGTAGTATGAGAATGATTGAACTGTGCACCACGGTTCGTTCCCTTGCTTCTACCTGTCGAGGTGACGAATTGTCTGCTCGATAAGATCTTCAAGTTTGCTGAACACTTTTGCGAAAGCCGGCTTATTCTTATTCGACGAACCGGCCAGAGACACCAACCCTTTGGTCGCGGTAATTTGCTGATACAGCCAAATTCTTTTGTGCGATAAGAAAAAGGCCATATACAATCCAAGTAAGAGGAGCCCACAGCCGGTATAGACTATCCACACTCCCGGGTCCTTGGAGACCTGAAGGCCGGTTGAATACAACTGTTTGACTTTCAGGGAATAGTTTTTTCCCTGGCTGCTGATTGCAACATCTTCGTTATTGGTCAGCCATTGCGTGATAGCCGCATCATCGCCCGCTTTGAACCAGATTTTGGCGCGTACCGCTCTCTGCCCGTCTGCCTCGGCGTTGATAATCCCAACACGAATGTTTTTATCGTCCCAAGATATCTGTTGTTGAAACGGTACAGAAAATTGTCGACTTTCACCGGTTGCTGTTTCGGTGATCCAAGCAAGAAACTCCTGGTGTCCCTGATAACTGGATTGGTAAAAGGTGATGCCTTTATGGGTCAACGGGCTGTTCACCTTAATATCCTTTTGCAAGATTTCCCGGCCATTTTCAAGGATCGTGAGACTGCTCTTATACTCTTTGGGCATGCCGTTATCATAGAACTCGATACTAAAAGCGTCATTACGAATTGAAAAACCAAGGTCAATCGGAATGGAATCGGGATTAGTATATATCTTCTCCGTTTTGCGCAATTCCGGAATCATGACACTGCCCTTGAAACCAAGGAAATTACCGATAATGGCCCCTATAAAAATAATCAGAATTGACGAATGGACGATATACACTCCGGCTCGGCTCCAGCGCCCCTTTTGACTGAAGAACAGTACGTTTTCACCAATGTTTTTCGTTTCGCACCGCCATCCGCAGGCGGCTAAAGCTGCCTTCCAGTCAATGCTGGTAAGCCTTTCAGACGATATAGACCACTGCCGAAAAGAACTCATTCTTTCAATACGTTCCACGGAGATAGCAAGATTGTCGGCGGTAATAATACGCCAAACTGCGGGAAAACGGTCAATGCTGCAAATGAAGAGGTTGGTGCTGAGCAATCCGAGGAGTCCGTAAAACCACCAAGAAGAGTACATGGTGGAAATATCGAGAATTTGGAAAAACATCGCTGTTTTGGCACCAAATTTGGTGACATAGAATGTTTGGACCTCTCCTTGGGGAATAATAGTGCCAATAATAGATGTTATGGCAATGGAACTGAGGGTCAAGATTGCCAATTGCACGGAAGCGAAGAATGTCCAAAGCTGGTTGATCAGTTTCATTCTGGAATGGGCGAGGTAAGAGAAAGTGAATGGTTTATAGCGTCCGGCAATAAACTGGAATCTTCCGGCAGCACAAGAATTATCTGATGATAAACATTTTTTGTGCAACTGTACCACAATTTTTGTTGATAAACTTCATTCAAAAAAACATTGTTTCTGATCAAGTTCTTTTCAATGCATGCCATTGATGTAAAAGTACTTGCCAATCATCAGAAAAGAGGTTAATAACCCAGATTCTTATTCGTTATTTACTAACAAACCATTCATGCATTCCACCGTTTGCCTGTGATTGGGCCGGGGAATGGGATAGAGGGAGAAAAACATGGCGAAAGTATGCGAAATCTGTGGCAAGGGACCGGTAACGGGCAATAATGTATCCCATGCACATAACAAGACTAAAAGACGTTGGCTTCCCAATTTAAAGACGGTACACATGGCAAGTGCCGGAGGGAATACCCAAAAAACCAGGGTCTGCACCAGATGCATCAGATCAGGAGCAGTTATAAAAGCAGCCTGAAAGAAATACTGATTACCATCGAAGGCGAGAGGAAGACATTCCTGCTCGCCTTTTTGTGTTTAAATTGGTCGTTGCTGAACGTATCTATCCGCTTTTTTGAGATGAGGGATATTCCATGAGCGCAGAAGAAATTAAATTTCTAAGCTACCACGAGGCGGTAAAACTTGTAGTGGCAATCCAAGAAGAAGAGGATGTCGATACACCTGAAAAACGTATTCTCATGGTTTACGGTTTGGACGAAAAAGAACTCTGTTGGTTTGACTTTGAAGAAGTGATGGCGGCTGTCGGCAAGGTTGAAGCAGGTCAAAAAAAAGAGGCCGTACAGAATTACATTCTCAATCGGATACCTGATTGGGTACATGAACTGTAAGAAGGAATATCTGTTCCATGTTGCCGAGAGGCTTTTAATCGGTTGTTTTCAGCCACTCCCGCAACGGCATAGCGAACAGGCCACAGCGTGAGGAAGAATTGTCGGCACAGCTATTGCTCAACTCCTTTCCTTGGAGGAATATTGATGCCGGTCGGTCGGCAGATACCACGACGACAATGGTTTGCGGATGCTGGGAGGTAAAACGCAGAGCAGAGTTGTAACGGGCGCCGCGCGATCTATCCTCATTCGCTACCCTGTGGCCATCCAGCAAACATGCAAAGGCATAGAGGTGAAGATCGGCCCGGATATGAAGCGCGCCGTCCACTTTCGAGAGGGCGGCTGCAAGAGCCAATTCACGTGGTTGTCGCAAGTCGATCGGTGGCGTTAATGCCTGCCCAGCGGTAGCGGTTGGTACCGGCGCCAGATCGATGACAAAGGTACAGCCGAATTTTTTATCTTCGGCGTTATGCACAAGCGCTGCAATGACCTGAAACATATCGCTGCCGATGGACGGTTCGAGGTCAAAGTCCAGCAAGGCTTCCTCAACCTCAAAGAGCTTGGCTTTGTGGGTATTGGAGCTGTAGCTGCCGTCATGAAAACTGCAGAGAGTTTCATCGGCAACCGACAAGAACCCCAATTTTCCGTTATATTCAGCGGTTAAGTAAAAATGAGAGAGATTTCGGTTGGCAATGCCGACAATATTCTTCCCCTCGGAAATGAGGGTCCTATCTGAATGTTCCACCGCTTGGAGTAATTTTCTTACATGTTTGAAATTGCTGAGGACCGGCAACTCGGATGTTTTGAATCTTGCGAGAAATTGAATATCCTGCAGAAAACGAGGTTCAATGAAAGTTAACGCACCGTAGGGACGTACCCCTTCTTCGTTGGTTTTTGAGATGCCGAGAATTGCCTCGAGAACCGGATAGATATGGATTTGAAAGTCAAGACCGAGAAACATTTCAGCCTTATCGACAATGCAGTCATGGACGGCGTGCGTGGCGTATTCACGCAAAAAATTTCCTGAAATCCCGGTATAAAGAGCGCTGTCATTGGCCATGTCGTGGGAAAATCGTAAAACGGCGTGCTCCAGCCAACACTGAGTCGGCAATATCGAGCAGATGTTCGGATGATGCTCGGTGAACCACATTTGATAGTACACCGGACCGGAACTGCCGCCGTTGGAAATCAGCCCATCGAGCTGCAGATTGGCTTGCGGTTCGATATAATTATACATGTTTGTGAAGAATGTCGTATCAATAGGCTTGCACCAATCCTTGCCATGGCAATAAATCGATTGCAATTTAGGCTCATGGCCACGCAACAGATTTTGAGGATCGTATACCTTTAATTCATCGTTCTTTTTTAGAGAAAAAATAATTGCTGAACGGCTCATCCCGGAAAAAAGAGATAACCCGTCTCGCAAACCGCTGAGGGTTTCTCGCAAACATCGGCTTACAAAAGGATTGTGACTCAATGTTCGATGTGTCCTTTTCAAGGGGTGATTTTCAGTTCGGTAAAAGCGCCGCCCTGTGGCGAGCGGTAGCGAACTATCGCTGAGATATCGCCGCTTAGAGGCTTGCTGAGGCGAAGTGAGAGGGACAGAATACCGTTTCTGGTATTCTTGAAAAGCCACTTAATATTCCCCTGGGAATTGTCGACTTTTTTTGCCTGTGGAGAGGTATCGATTATTTTATTTTCCGGTGCGAGATACTGTTCGACAATAAGATTGGCCGGGGCTGGATTCTGGATGGTGAGATTCAAGACAATTTCCGTGCCGAGGGCGGATATGTATTTTCCTGTCACCAAGGGGTCAGTTGCATTGGCTTTATTGTGACAGAAAAAAAACATCACCATGACTGAAATAATTAATAAAAGAGGGCAGTGGTAACGGTAGCTAGGCTTGATTGACATAGGCTGTTCTCAATGTATAAAAGGGACTATTGTTACGCCATTTTCGACAATTATTTGAGAATCTCCAGGGAATGGGTGATGTTATTCCACTTGTATCCCGAACTCAGCCAAATTTTTTCTATGGTAGCAATATCAACATCAATACCCGCGATTTCATTGTATCGGTCATGAACAGCAAGAATTTCGCTGTCGCTGATGGTGTTGTCCTTATCAACATCGGCCCAGTGATAATGACCAATGCTCGTTGTACTACTGCCGCCAATGGCTGGCGGCGAACCTGAATCACTGCTGACGGCGGCAGTTCCATAAAAGCCGACTTTATCATCTTCCGCCCCGGGGACACTGATGACGTAGGCAAACGTTGTAGTACCAGTAATTTTTTTAAGCCATTTGATCATATCTTTTTTCCTCCCGCCTCCGGCAACCTCCGGTGATATCTTGATAACAGTGGCGTTGGCCGGCAAATTTTCCCGAATGATGATCGCCGTTTGTTTGTCTTCCGGAGTTCCGGTAATTCGTATCATGACCGGAAATGGTTGCCCAGCAATACAATGTTCAGGAGCATTCCGCTCGGCGGTAAGAGGCACTTCGAGAGAAGAATTCAGGGAGTACCAAGTAAAGGCCACGACAATGCAAAAAAGAATCAGAGAGAGAAAAAGGAGAGGCCGGAGTTTTTTAAAGCGCGAGTTATGGTCGCCTGCTGTCGGTGGGGGATCGGCAATGGTGGGGACTTGCGAGAAATGAGGTGCTACAGCTTCATCTTTTTCGAGGATATCTTCAAGGTGAACGTTCAAAGCTTCAGCGAGCTTAATACCGTTTTCTTTTTTAATACTTGGATATCGCTTGTTTTCCCACCTCGATATGGTGTCGGTGGTAACGTGTACAGCGGTTGCCAAATAGAATTGAGTCAACCCCTGTTCTTCACGCAGGCGTTTAATTTTCGACCCGTCGACTTTCATCATACTCATTGGGCCAGGAATCGAATTGTCTGTCATCTGCAGTTCTGAGTTGGGAGAAGAGATTCTCGCGAAACCGCACACCCGCGGTATTTTACAAAATCCCCAGAGGTGAGGCCTTTCGTGTTTATAGCAACTTTTGATCGTCCATTAAAGCATTAAATCCCTGTGATTGGCGGAAGGGGACTCATCACCAATCAAAACGAATGACGTTGTCAAGCGGATCGGATTTAACGATTTGCACTTTCACTACGTTGTTTGGACTCATGTTTTTTCCTCCCTGCGGGGGGAGATCAATATCCATGAGGATATCGGTGAGCAGCAGATTTATTCGTTTTGGACTGGACTGTATTACCAGTGCATCCATGTACTGGCCCAGTCGATCTGCCAGATATTTGAGCAACCAGTAGCGCTGGCGCTGTTGACGAACAATTTGTGCGGTCGTCAGGGTGCGAGCAAGGACCGAGGTGAAATCTTTGCACATTTCTTCGGTAAAGCAGGGTTCTTGGCGACGGATGATGGAATTCAGCTGATGCTGCATGACCAGGTCAAGCAATCGACGTATCGGTGAAGTGACTGTAGTGTAATGTGATACCCCCAGGCCGCTGTGTGATTTTGCGGTAGTGGAGAGCTCACCGCGAGGAATGTTTTTACGTTGCAGAGTGTTTTGGAAAAGATCATCGTCTTCTCCGAAAACAAGCCTCTTCTGAAGAGTTGGCTGTGATCTGAACAAGCCGGGAACCATCCGATCAGCCACATATTTTGCGGCTTCGCTATTGGCCAGGATCATCATTTCCGACACTATAGTTCTGGCGGGGGTGTCACTTTTGCTGAGATTGACGTGTACTTTGCCCTGATGATCAATAAAGATGTTTACATCGGGAAATGGCAACAGGAGTGCACCGTTTTCCAGGCGTCGCGTCCGCAGCTTGCGGCGGAGCATGTCCAAGAGTCGAATTTCCGGATCGGTTTCCAGCATCCTGTCAACCTCTTCATAGGTGAGACGTCTCTTCACCTTGATGATTGATGGGAATATCCTCACCTTCAGCACTTCGGCGTCGGCCGAGAGCAGCACCATAAAGCTGAGAGTGGCACGGGTTTCATCCTGAATAAGGCTGCAAATCCCCTGGGAGAGATGGCGGGGCAGCATGGGAACCTGTCCCTCGGGGAAATAGATAGATGTGCCTCGGCGCATCGCTTCCAGAAACAGCGGATCGCCGGGTCTGACATAATGAGCTACGTCGGAGATGTGTATGCCGACCAGATAGTTGTCACCTTGTTCTTCAACGGTGAGGGCATCATCAAAATCAAGGGTAGTAGGGCCGTCAATGGTGATGGGTAAAAGATGGGTGAGATTCGTTCTGCCGGGATCATTAAACAGTTCATCCTGGCTGCGCTGCAGTATGAGTTCTGCCTGCTGCCTTGCGACCAGAGAAAAATTGACAGGAAGTTCATGGCGGAGAAGGGCGATATTCTCATTGGCCGACCAGATGCCGGATTTGACCAGCAGATGAAAAGGATCGTGAGGTTTGTGGAGTCCAGCTGTTTTCAAAAATCTCTGGGCGAGATCAGCTTCGGCGGATTCACTGCCGAAAAGATAATAATGGCGAAGAATCTTGAGAGTCTCTTCCTCGATGGGCCTGTGTTTATCAGGGGGCAAGGCGGAAGAGAGAATTCTGCCTATGAAAGCCACACCCTCGTCAATGAGTTGCTCTCGCAGGGCTTCCTTGGTCGCTTGAACCTGAAGCTGTTCAACTTTCTCGGGACGATTTGCCAGGATGAGTCCTTCTTTGTATTTAAAAAAAAGTTTGTCCTCGAAGACACAACGCAGGAATGCCGATATGGAATCATCATCGGCAACTTCGCCAAAGATCAGTTCAGTAAGAAAAGCCGGCGTGAAAGAACGAGAACCATCTTCAACGGTGAGTTCCCAAATCTCTTGCAAATTGATGTCCTTCATCAAGGAACAGCGTTTTTCGGTGGTCTCACGCAGTTGTTTGGAGAGGATATCTCTTGCCGCACCGGTAGGGTGGGTTTTATTTGAACAATGGATAACACGAGATGTCGGGAGAGTAACTTCCCTGCCGTTCTGGTTGATAAGCCGGAGTCGTTTCGGCTGGCTCTCCAAAACCAAAGCGCAGACAAACTTGCCGTTATCAAGATATTCTATGAGTTTTCCCGCAACAATCATCAAACCGCTAACCGTTCCAAGCCTTTTTGCCCAAAAGTATTATTTCTATTCCGCATATCTTGGATATGGTATAAGTACTAACGCTCGGGCATATTATAATTGTAATCTTACGTTTTTGTCCGTGTTTATTGAATAAACGTCAGACAGTATAGTGTGGAATGAAATTTTGCCCACACTTATTATTCTCCTTCTCTAAGTATTATTAATTTTCTTCTATGAAGCTTTCAGATAAGCCGGTCAAATCAGGAATGGTAGCCATTGTTGGCCCGCCCAATGCAGGGAAATCAACCCTGATGAACCATTTTCTCGGCCAGAAAATCTCCATCGTCACCCCGAAACCGCAAACCACTCGTAACCGCATTGTTGGGATCGTAAATGAACTGGAATACCAGATAGTTTTCCTCGATACGCCGGGTCTGCATCAAGCACGCGAGCCGCTTAACATCGAAATGGTGAAGATTGCCATGGACAGTCTCATGGATGTCGATCTTGTCCTTTTTTTGATCGATGTCTCTCTCCCCCTCCCCAACAAGTTAAAAGAAGAGAGGCAAGCAGAGCTGGTTTCCTATTTTCGGCAAATCAAAGGACCGGCTATCATGGTTCTCAACAAAGCCGACCTCATAGACCGCAAGCTGCTTTTGCCGATGATTGAAGCGTACACCAGCTTGTTTCCGTTTAAGGCGATTATTCCGGTTTCCGCCCTGCGTGATGACGGCCTGGTTGGCTTGCGAAAGGAGATTTTAGAACTGTTGCCCATGGGACCACGGCTCTTTCCTGAAGATATCCCAACGGATGCCAGCGAGAGGTTTCTCTGTGCCGAAATCATCAGAGAGAAGGTCTTCCTCCTGACCGGCCAGGAAATTCCTTACTCCACGGCGGTTCTCATTGAATCGTTCAAAGAAGATGAAGCAAAGCATCTGGTTACCATTCATGCCGCCATTATTGTTGACAAGGATTCACAGAAGGGCATGGTGATCGGTAAAGGGGGGCAAAAACTGAAAAGCATAGGGACGGCTGCTCGAAAAGATATCGAGGTACTCATCGGCGAAAAGGTTCTTTTAAAACTGTGGGTCAAGGTTCACAGGAACTGGTCACAGGATAAGTATTTTCTCAAGGAACTCGGATATTAGGAACCGTTACGAGATAACTTGCCAATTACCGGAATTTCGTTACGGCTCCTGAGACCGTTCCGGAAATTTCTCCGGTCACCTGATTTTGTGACAACTCCTTAATCCTCTGATTTGTTGTTGTCGGTGAAAAGGTTGAGGCTTTTCAGAATATTGTAAGCGGTTCGCAGTTGATTGTCCTGTTGCAGCCGCTCCTCCAATTTTGACGTTTCATTGTCTGCTTTCTTCCCCTTCTCCTGTTGCGCTCCCGGAAGATGATTTGCAAGATCTGCTTCTTTTATGGCTTTTTTCTCTGTTTGGGGTTTTTCCGCCTGCACAAAGGATACGAAGGGTACTTCGACATCAGGGGTGATCCCCAGTGCTTGGATTGAGCGATCGTCAGGGGTGTAATAGGTTGCAGTTGTCATCCGCAGACCGGCTCCGTCCGGCAGGGGAATAATAGTCTGCACAGAGCCCTTGCCAAATGTTTGTGTGCCGACGATGATACCTCGCTTATGCGCCTGAATCGCCCCGGCAACGATCTCTGCTGCACTCGCCGATCCTTCATTTACAAGAATCACCAAAGGATACTGACGTTTTTCTCCGCTGGTATGGGCGGTAAACACGGTGTTTTGATCAGGTTTTCGACCTTTGGTGTAGACAATCTTGCCCTTTTCAATGAAAATATCGGCAACGCTTACCGCTTGATGTAGCAATCCTCCGGGATTGTTGCGAAGATCGAGGATGAGACCGTCAATTTGCCGTTCGCCTTTGAGTTGCTGTAGTTTGGTTTTAAATTCGCTGCCGGTATGACTTTGAAATTTGCTGATTCGCGCGTACACAAGACCTGGAGAAAGGAACTCGGCCTTGACCGACTGAACCGGTATAACCTCTCTTTTTATGGTCATTTTCTTCAGCTCTTCCCACCCATCTCGGTGGATTGAAAGGGTCACCGAGGAGCCGGCCGGACCCCGAAGTTTTTCAATAGCCTCATACGAGCCCATATTTTTGGTTTTTTTACCGTCAATTTCGAGGATCACATCATTGGCCTTGAGCCCGGCCTGGTCAGCCGGGGTGTCGGCGATGGGACTGACAATTGTTAAGAGATCGTTTTTAATTGTCACCTCAATGCCGATACCTGAAAAGGAGCCACGGGTCTCGTCCTGAAGATCCTTGAAGCTTTCAGGGGCTAAATAGGAAGAGTGTGGGTCAAGGGAATATAGAAGCCCACGAATTGCTCCATTCAGGGCCTCTTTGGTATTGATTTCTTCTACATAGTTTTCTTGGAGAATGCTCAGTATATTGGAAAAGAGTTCGAGTTGTTTATAGGTGGCCTCCTTGTCAGCCTGGGAAATTTCGGCAAAAGCCGGACGGTTGAGAAATAAAGAAAATACCATAAGAACAGAGATGGAGAGCAGGAGTTGCTTTGTGGAGGTAATCATGTAATTCCTCGAATCCGTGAAACGTGTTATTGAACGGAATTGCCATTGGTCGGCAATTCACCGGAGTGTTCGTTTGAAATCCTTAGTCTGTTGGGATTCAACCAGATGAGTGGATCCAATGATTGATTTCCATGACGAATTTCGAAATAAACGCCATCGTCAAAAAGGGTGGCGGTTCCGCCCATTATTCCTATGCCTTCCTCCCTTTTGACTTTTTGACCTTGGGCAACCAAGATTTTTTCAATTCTTGATGTTACGGTAAAATATTGAAAACCGTGATGTATTATAACCGTATTTCCATAGCCACGTAAATATCCTGAAAAAATAACTTCGCCGTCGCCAACAGCAACAATATTGGTTCCATCCGGGGCCTGCAGTTCGATGCCCAGAGACTTCCTGGAAATTCCCAGTTTATTGACCTTCTCCTGTTGAAAAAGGGTGACGAGCTCTCCGTCTACCGGGGGGCGGAGGTTGCCCTTGTCGGCAAGAAAGCCCTGGTCTTCCACCTGGTTTTTGCTCTTTATTGTGACAATTGACGTGGTCAGATCATCCGCTGCTTGCTGCATCTCCTCCATTGCCTTTTTATGTAATTTTGTCTGGGTGCGGATCTGGGTGAGAAGGATATGTTTTTCGGCCTTGGCGCTCTCAAGTATTTCTTGTTCCGCAACTGTCTGGTTGATGAATTCCTGAAGAACTGATTTTTCTAAATCGAGTGCCGATTTTGCCCGCTCCAAGTCCTTGATGGTCTCTCTATACACCTTGATGAGATTCTGGTCGTACTTGATAAGAACATCGAAAGCGTCGTGGAAAGTCAGGAGTTCGGACAGGGTTTGCGTCGAAAAGGTGACATTTAACAGACCGATATCACCCATAGTGTAATAGGCCGCCACCCTTTTTTTTAGGTGCTCTTCCACTAGACCCTTTTCCCCTTTAATTTTACTCAGTGCGATTTCTTCTTTATTGATCAGTGTTTGTTGTTTTTGCATTTTTGTTTCAAGTTGAGAGAGTTTCTCCTGTTGCCGGGCAATTTTTTTATCAAGATCTTCCAGCTCAGCGAGAATATTCTGCTCCTTCGATTCGGTTTCGGAGATCTCATTTTCTTTATGCAAGATGCCTTGTTGCAGGCGACTGATTTTTATCCTGAAACTGCTGATTTCTTTTCCTTCCGATTTGGTTTTAGCAGTTTCAGCGGCAAGAAGGGGGTGTGTGGAAAGACACTGCAAGGCAAATATGGCAAGGACAATAAGGCGGTGTAGAACGGAGAGGTGTTTTCGCCGAATGGGGGGGTGGCAATTTATGCCCATAACCATGCAAAAAGCTCTGAGTCTCATAGTCCGAAGAAACGTACGAAGAGGTTGGATCAAATACGTAAAAACTTCTGCATGGTTGAATAACTTCCAAGGGTGCAGAGGAGTATGGAAACGCAGATAATGGTAATACTGACGACGGGTGAAAAGAAGGAAAACTCAAAAAGATTCAAGAAACCGGGGCCGGAAAATCTCAACTTGATCCATTCATACAGGGCATACAGGGAAATGATTCCGAGGGATGATCCGACAATGCCCTGGAGAAGACCTTCAAGCAGGAAAGGTGTCCGGATGTAATTATTTGTAGCCCCCACGAGTTTGAGAAGTTCAAGTTCCGCCTGTCGCCCCAGGATAGTGAGACGAATGGTATAAGCCACCATGAAAATGGTTGTGAGAATGAGGAGTGTACCGCTCAACAGGACAATGATCGAAAGGAGTTTGGTAAAATAATAAAATCGCTCAACCCAGTCCTGACCAAATTGCACCTTGAGAGTTCCCGGCAGTCGAGACAAATACGCGGAAAACAACTTCACCTGATTGAGGCTCCGCAGGTTTTTCAAGGGGACGACTTCGATGGAAGGGGGAAGAAAGTCCTTCGGCATGTCGTTGAGAACATCCTGATTGGGCCCGAGCTGACGGGCAAACCGTTGATATGCCTCGGCCCGGGTAATGAAACGGATTTTTTCAACCTCGTCAAAGGTGGTGATTTTTTTGGTCAGCTGTTGCTGCAATTCAGGACCGGGTTCCTCTTCAAGATAAACAATAAGACTGAGATCATCCCCAAGCCTTTCTCCAAATGTCAGCATGTTGGCATAAATGAGGTAAAAAAAAGCAAAGATCAACACCGAGAGACTGACGGTAAGCAGGGTCATCAGCTGAGAAGCCCAGGTTTGGCGAATATTGCGACCAACCTGTCTGAAAACGGTAAGCCAGAAACTCATTGGATACCTCCGGTCATCATGTGGAAGCGACCTTTGCGAAGTTCCATGACCCTGTGGGAGGTGTGGCGATAAATTGAATCGTCGTGGGTAGCAATAACGATGGTCGCACCGGCTTTGTTGCACTTGTGTAACAGGTTCATCACCATTTCTGTGGTTATTGCATCAAGGTTTCCGGTCGGTTCGTCAACTAAAATGATGGTTGGTGAGTTGGCTATCGCCCGGGCCAGCGTTACCCGTTGTTGTTCTCCGCGGGATAGTTCCCCGGTAATGGTATCATGTTTGTCGGCAAGGCCGAGCTGATCAAGCAGATCGCGCACCCTCTTTTTAATAATTTGCGGTTTTTTGTATGATACTTCCATGGAAATGGCGACATTCTCGGCCGTGGTTCTATCGTTGAGCAATTTGAAGTCCTGATATGCCACCCCTATCTTCTGCCGAAGTTTGGCGAGATGGCTGCCCTTCAGCTGGTTGATAGGTCTTCCGGAAATCTCAATCAGGCCACTGCTGGGTATTTCCATGCTGCAAAGGAGTCTCAATAAGGTTGTTTTCCCTGCACCACTCATGCCGATGACGAAAAACATCTCGCCACTGGCTATCGAAAAAGAAAGATCCTTCAATGCAACAACATCAGGAGGGTATTCTTTTGAGACTTTGATCAGTTCGATCATGGTCTCAAGGGCGCTGTTTGAGGTTGTTTTCATGTTTTAACGGAGTAAACAAATAATAGAAATCTTGCGGCAGCCGCCACCAAAGTGACAAATACCCAATAAATTAAGTGGGTGACGCGATTGTCGCAGTGATATTAAAAAGTTTCGTATCATTAAGCAAAATCAGTAAAAATATAAAGTATTTCCCGACTAAACGCAATCTATCAGATGTTCGGCAAGTGAAAATAGGCTCACAGAAGAACGTTTTGTCGAGGTTAGAGCAAAGCAAGAAGGACATTTATAGGTTTTCGCGTGGCTTGCGAACCGCCAGCCAATTTACTCTTGCAACTTGGCTAGCAGTTGTTATTCTTATCGGTTTCGCAGTTGCGACTGGTGACAAGAGTTATGGTAAATGTGTCGGATCATGACAGCCGGGAGGCCTTGGTCCGATTGGAGAATTATTGGGAGGACAACGACATGGATTATAGGGACACCCTTAATCTACCGCAAACCGGGTTCAATATGAAGGCAAACCTTGCCCAAAAGGAACCCCAGGCCCTGAAACGATGGGAAAAGGAAAATCTCTACCAGCGCGTTCAGGAAAAGGCTCAAGGTAAACCCCTTTTTATCCTCCATGACGGCCCTCCTTATGCTAACGGTAATATCCACCTGGGTACTGCTTTTAATAAAATTCTCAAAGATATTATTCTGCGATCAAAAAGGATGGCTGGATTCAATGTCCCCTATGTTCCAGGGTGGGATTGCCACGGTTTGCCCATAGAGCATAATGTCGATAAGGAGCTCGGCGAAAAAAAGAATACTATTCCTAAGCTTTCCAAACGCAGCGCCTGCCGCAAGTACGCCAATAAGTGGATAAAAATCCAGAAGGAGCAATTCAAGCGGCTTGGGGTCCTTGGCGACTGGGATAAACCGTATTTGACTATCGATTATTCCTACGAAGCGGCAATCGCCCGGGAGTTCAACAAATTTCTTTTGTCCGGTGCGGTTATCCGCAACCGTAAACCGGTATATTGGTGCTCTACCTGCACCACAGCCTTGGCTGAGGCCGAGGTTGAGTATGCTGATCATACCTCGCCCTCGATCTATGTAAAGTTTGCCGCGGCTGAAGATTTTTCGGATATCCATCCGTCTCTCGTCGGCAACAAGGTGTCCTTTGTTATCTGGACGACCACCCCCTGGACCTTGCCGGCAAACTTGGCTATCGCCCTGAATCCCGATTTTATTTATGCCGCCGTCGCTATTGCCGACGAAATATGGATTGTTGCCCAGGCTCTCGTTGAAAACGTCATGGCCGCGACCGAGGTGCATAATTATACGATATTAGGAACATTTGCCGCAAGGCCTTTCGAACACCGCAAATGCCGGCACCCCTTCATGGACCGGGAGTCCCTCTTGGTTCTGGCCGATTATGTCACCGCCGATGCCGGTACCGGTTGTGTGCATACCGCCCCCGGCCATGGAGCCGATGACTACTTGACAGGCATGAAATACGGCTTGGATATCCTGTCGCCGGTCGACGACCGGGGTATCTATACCAAAGAGGCTGGACTCTATGCCGGTCAACGGATACCGCAAGTAAATAAGGTTATAACCGCCGACATGGCTGCGTCCGGAGTCTTGCTTGCGGAAAGCTCCATCCGCCATAGTTATCCGCATTGCTGGCGGTGCAAAGAGCCGGTTATCTACCGGGCTACGCCGCAATGGTTTATCTCTATGGAGAAAAATAACCTGCGAACCAAGGCTCTAGCCGCCATCGAGACTGTACAATGGACTCCGGCGTGGGGCATGCAACGCATTTATTCGATGATTGAGGGCAGACCGGACTGGTGTCTGTCGCGTCAGCGGAGTTGGGGCGTGCCTCTCACGGTTGTCAGTTGTCGCTCTTGTGGGGAAATAGTCACATCCAAGACGCTGATTGATAACATTGATGAATTCTTTAAGAAAGAAGGGGCGGATGCATGGTTTAGTCACCCTACCGAGGATTTCATCGGTGCAGACACTGTCTGTCTAAAGTGTGGTGCCAATGATTTTGCCAAAGAGGAAGACATCCTCGACGTATGGTTTGACTCCGGAGTAAGTCATGCCGCAGTACTTGAGGAGCGCGATGAACTCCGGTCACCTGCCGACCTTTATCTGGAAGGCAGTGACCAGCATCGCGGCTGGTTCCACAGTTCACTCCTGACATCTACCGGTACCAGGGGACGGGCCCCCTTTAAAGGGGTATTGACCCATGGCTATGTGGTTGACGGCCAGGGTCGAAAGATGTCCAAGTCGGTGGGCAATGTTGTCGCCCCGGGAGAGGTCATTGAAAAATACGGTGCCGAGATCCTCCGTCTCTGGGTGGCGAGTGAGGATTATCGCGATGACATCAAGGTCTCCGACGAAATTCTCAAACAGGTTTCCGATGCCTATCGAAAAATTCGCAACACCATTCGCTATTTTCTCAGTAACCTGCATGATTTTCATCCGGAAAAGCATCGGGTTGCAGACAGTGAATTGACGGAAATCGACCGTTGGGCCTTGGCCAAATTCGAAGAACTGAAGAGTAAAATCAGGCAAAACTATGAAACGTATGAATTTCATTCAATTTATCATAGTTTGAATTATTTTTGCGGCACCACCATGAGTGCCTTTTATCTTGATATACTAAAAGATCGGCTTTATACCTCGGCCCCGGATTCCCGTGCACGACGTTCGGCTCAGACCGCCCTGTATGACATTCTTGATGGGCTGCTTCGCCTGATGAGCCCGATTCTCTGTTTCACGGCAGCAGAGGCGTGGAACGTTTTAAAAGGTCTCAGCGAAAATGGACCCATTGAGCAAGAGATACATTTCACGGAGTTTACACCGGCAAATACTCTTATTGTTGATGACCAGATGATGGAAAAATTAGCGAAACTCATCAGGGTGCGCTCGGAGATCACCAAGGCATTGGAAATGGCCCGGCGTGAAAAAGTCATAGGCCATCCTTTGGAGGCGGAAGTACTCCTGACCGCAGGTGACGAACTGGGGAGTTTTATGGCCGGTGAATGGGACACCATTAAGTCGATATCGATCATTTCCGAATTGACCGTTTTGCAAGTGGATTCACCGGTTATCGGCATACGTTTTACCAGTGAAGAGATACCCGGCATGGTTATTCAAGTACAGCCGGCTCGGGGTGAGAAATGTGAACGGTGCTGGATAAGGTCGACAACGGTGGGAACTCTTGCTGCTCATCCGGCAATTTGTGATCGCTGTGCCGGAGTGCTTATGGAAATGAAGTTATAAATACGGAACAAAATCGTGGTATATTTCGCCATCATACTCTGTACAATTGTCGTTGATCAACTGACCAAGTCGTGGGTCGTTGAATCCTTGCGACTATATGAATCAATTGAGATTATTCCGAGCTTTTTTAATTTAGTGTATGTCACAAACAGTGGCGCAGCCTTCAGTTTGCTCGCTAATGTCGACTCACCGTGGCGCCACTACTTTTTTTTAGGCGTAGGGGGGCTGGCCATGGTTGGCCTTACCGTAGCTTACTGGAAATTAAGCAAGGTCAACAAATATTACACTTTAGCCTTGGCCCTCATTGCCGGAGGGGCGGCGGGCAATCTCATCGATAGGGTACGGTTCGGAGCTGTTATCGATTTCCTCGACCTGTATGTAGGCCGCTACCACTGGCCGGCATTCAATGTTGCCGATTCGGCGATTTGTGTTGGAGCGGGGTTGTTTCTTATCTTAAATATCTTTGAAGTCAGAAATCAGGAAGTGAAGGAGCTCTAATGAAGGTAGCGGTTCTGTTTCCCGGTCAAGGGTCACAGTTTTTAGGGATGGGGCAGGAATTTGTCAAGGAAAATACCCCAAGTGCTTCCCTCATGGCCATGGCCGAGGCTGCCTGTGGGATAGGTCTTGGTGCTCTTTGCGGCGACGGTCCAATGGAGGAACTGACCAGGGCGACCAACCTGCAGCCGGCTATAACCATCACAAATCTTATTTGCTGGCAAAGATTTCAGGAAGAGCTCGGAGATAAAGTTGCGGTAAGCTACCTGGCAGGCCACAGTCTTGGCGAGTATTCAGCACTCTGTGCCGCCGGCGTGCTGAGCATCGAGGACACTGTGCGCCTAGTCAGTAAGCGTGGCGCCCTTATGGAACGAGAGGGAATTAAAAATCCCGGGGGCATGCGGGCCGTTCTCGGTCTCGATATCAAAACTCTTGATGCTATCATTGACGGTTATCAGGGCGGTGGCGTGGTTACCACCGCCAACCACAATACTCCGGAACAGATTGTCATTTCCGGCTCGCTTGCCGGTCTTGATGGAGTAAGTCGGTTAGCCGAAGAAAAAGGGGCAAAGGTTATTCCCTTAAATGTCAGTGTCGCCAACCACAGCCCACTGGTGGCCGCGGCAATCCCTGACTTTACCGATTTTATGGCCGATATTGAATTCAAGGTTCCATCCATTCCGGTCTATTTTAACGTTTCAGCAGGTCTCGAAAGCGATCCTTCGAAAATCAAAGATATGATGGCGAGGCAAATTGGTGCACGGGTTCGCTGGTGTGAAATCATTGAAGCCATGCTCGCCGACGGGGTCGATACCTTCATTGAAATTGGTCCCAAGACGGTGTTGAAAGGGATGATGAGGAAAATCACCCCGAAGGGTGTAAAAGTCACCGCTTTGCAACTGGACTCACCTTCGTCTTTAGTCAGTTGTCTCGAATATATCAATCAGGAACGATAAAAAATCAAATTGTCGACCAACGGCAATTGCTATCATTGTCGCGCTGAATTACAACTTCGTGGATGGAACTGGGGTGATTAAAAAAGCTTTACAGCAGATCTTATCTGGAAAGAGCTTGGAGTTTGATGAAGCTCTAGCATTAGTGCAGCAATCCGACCCAACAGAACTGTTTCAGGCCGCCGATGAGCTGCGACGAAAACTGCATAACAACCGGCTGGATCTATGTTCCATCGTCAACGCGAAATCAGGAAAATGCAGTGAAGATTGTCGGTTTTGCGCGCAATCCTCGCATTACGATGTCGAGGTGACCAGCTATGAAATAGTCGACAGAGAAAAAGCCGTTTTCCTCGCCAAGGACAACGAACAATACGGCGTTCAACGATTTTCCCTGGTGACCGCCGGGAGAACGGTGGCCGAGAAAAATCTTGAAGAGTTTAAACGTATTTACCAACAGCTGCGGCAAGAAACCAATCTGTCTTTTTGTGCTTCGATGGGCCTTCTTACTCAAAATAAGGCCCGGCAATTGAAAGACATGGGCGTGACCAGGTATCATTGCAATCTTGAGACAGCGAGGAGTTACTTCCCCGAGGTATGCAGTACCCATACCTGGGATGAAAAGGTTGCAACTATCAGGATTGCCCAGCATGTCGGGTTGGAGGTCTGCTCCGGCGGTATTATCGGCATGGGTGAAAGCCTGGCCCAACGTCTTCAACTGGCCTTCGAATTACGGGAACTTAATATTCTTTCCATCCCTTTGAATATCCTGACGCCCATCAAGGATACCCCATTTGCCGGCCTTGCGCCGCTCAGTGTCGGCGAAATACTGACCTGTGTGGCAATGTTCAGATTCATCAACCCCAAGGCAATAATCCGCCTTGCCGGCGGCAGAAACCTCTTGGGAGACCAACAACACCGATGTTTTACCTCCGGGGCCAATGGATCGATCGTCGGCAACTATTTGACCACCATCGGTAACAGTCTCACCGAAGATATCGCCATGTTCCGGTCACTAGGTTTTGATCTGCATGGAGACAGCAAGGGTAAAGAATAGGAACTGCGTGGACAAAGAACAAAATATAGCAGGGCTGCTGCAGTTTGATCGGGAGCACATCTGGCATCCCTATACCTCGATCGACAATCCGCTGGAGGTATATTTTGTCGAGTCGGCCGAGGGGGTGAAAATTCGTCTGGCGGATGGACGCCTGCTCATTGATGGCATGGCGTCCTGGTGGTCGGTTATTCACGGCTACAACAATCCACACCTCACCCGCACTTTGCAGGAACAGGCGGGACGGCTTTCCCATGTCATGTTTGGTGGACTTACCCACGGACCGGCTATTGAACTGGCGCAGTTATTGATTGATCTTGCCCCGGCCGGGCTGAACCGGGTGTTCTTTTGTGACTCGGGGTCGGTGGCGGTGGAGGTCGCAATGAAAATGGCGATTCAACACGCTTTTGCCAGGGGACTTTCCGGTAATAACCGATTTTTGACCATCAAATCCGGGTATCACGGTGACACTTTTCATGCCATGTCGGTATGCGATCCGCATGGGGGCATGCACCAGATCTATCAGGGTATCCTGCCGCAATACTTTTTCGCCGAAATGCCGAGGTGTCGCTTCACTGATGCGTGGGACGAGGCGGATATTCAGTCCTTTCAGAGTTTGTTGGCAACCCATCACCAATCGATTTGCGCCGTCATCCTCGAACCTATTGTCCAGGGTGCCGGAGGTATGCGGTTCTATCATCCTGAATATCTCCGCAGGGTACGGGCGCTTTGTGACGACTACCAGGTGCTGCTGATTGCCGATGAAATTGCCACCGGCTTTGGCCGAACCGGTACAATGTTCGGCTGTGACCATGCCGCAATTTGCCCCGATATCCTCTGTTTAGGCAAGGCCTTAACCGGCGGTTATATGACCCTTGCTGCCGTACTGGCAACCGAAGAGGTCGGCCATGTGATTTCCCGAGGCAAACCCGGGATCTTTATGCATGGTCCGACATTTATGGCAAATCCTCTGGCCTGCAGCGTCGCCGTTCGCTCCATCCAACTTCTTCTTGAATCGGACTGGAAAAATAACATTGGGCGTATTGAGCGTGGGCTCAGGCAAGGTCTGGAACCCTGCCGGAATCTCCCTGGAGTTCGTGATGTCCGGGCCCTCGGGGCAATCGGCGTGGTAGAACTGGATCGTCCGGTTAATATGGCGAGGATTCAAAAATTATTCGTCGAAAACGGGGTGTGGATACGACCTTTTGGACCCTTGGTCTATGTCATGCCACCTTATATTATTGGTGATGCGGATCTCCACACCCTGACTGCAGCGCTTTGCCGGGTTGTGGCCCTGGAGGTGTCGGCATGAACGATTATTATACGGATTCTCTTCTCCAACTGGCAGCCAACGGCCGTCTTCGGACCCTCAAGCCCCTGGTCGGTAGGAATGGCTGTCGAATAGTCTTGAAGGGCCGAGAAATGCTCAACCTGACTTCCAACGACTATCTCGGACTGGCCGGTGATAAGCGGATACACCAAAAATTTTACTCAGGCATGAACGAGGGGAATATTCTCGACAATTTCGGTCTGGGCGTTGCATCTTCTCGTCTTCTCACCGGCGACAGTGCAACTGCCCACACACTTGAAGAAACCTTGCGAACCACCTATGGCAAAGAGGCCTGTCTTTTGTTTAATTCCGGTTACCATGCCAACATCGGAATATTGCCTCCACTGTTCGGTAAGAAAGATCTCATCCTCTCCGATAAACTCAATCATGCGTCAATTATGGATGGCATGCGTCTTTGTCAGGCACAGCATAAACGCTACCGCCATTGTGATTATGGCCATCTTGCAGGTCTCCTGGAGAAGTACCGCAAGACATTTGACCGGGTGGTAATCGTCAGTGAGTCGGTTTTTAGTATGGATGGTGATGTCGCCGATCTTGCCGAGCTTGTTACCTTGAAGGAGCGATTCGATTGTCTTCTTTATCTTGACGAGGCGCATGCGATAGGTCTGTACGGACCCTTGGGTCTCGGCATGGCCGAGGAGCAGGGCCAGTTGCAACATATCGATCTCCTGGTCGGAACCTTCGGCAAGGCTTTGGCTTCGGTTGGTGCCTTTCTCCTATGTTCAGCGACACTGCGGGAGTATCTTATCAACCATAGCCGTTCCCTCATTTTTACCACGGCCCTGCCGCCAATAGTGCTGTTTTGGAACCATTTCATTTTTAAAGAGATGCTTTCTTATGGTGAACGGCGGAGCGGTCTCAAAATCCTTGCAACAACCTTGCGGCAAAAGCTCAGGGACAACAATATTCACACCGCAGGTTCAACCAATATTGTTCCGGTCATACTGGGTAATGATACTCTCGCGGTGGTTCTGGCCGAGGCCATGCAGGAAATGGGGTACTTAATTTTTCCGGTTAGGCCACCAACGGTGCCGGAAGGAACATCGCGTTTCCGCTTGTCGCTGACTGCAGATATGCTGGAGGTCGACATCGCATCAATCGCTTCTGATCTGGCTGGTCTTATGCAACGGTTTAAAAAAGATTTACCAATATAATCATGAAAGGATCGTGGCTACATAGAACGGCAAAAGACAAACTCATTGTTTTTTGCAATGGCTGGGGAATGGATGGCACCCCTTTTCAACCGCTTGCAAGCAGTGAGTATGATGTATACATGCTCTATGATTACCTTGATCTTATTCCTCCGCAACCCCTTGAGGATATTGTGTATGGGTATCAACAGATCTCGCTCATCAGTTGGTCGATGGGCGTGTGGGTCGCTCAAAAACTTTTTTCCGACTCGGCAGGTCTCTTTCATCGTACCATCGCCATTAATGGTACGCTTTGCCCGGTTGACGATAACCTGGGAATCCCGGAGAAGATCTTTACCGATACACTTACCGGGTTTAATGAGACAACCAGAATGAAATTCTATCGACGGATGTGCCGGGAGAAAACCAATTTGAAGATGTTTCTCGCAAGACAACCCCGGCGCTCGCCCGTCGAGCAGCGCAATGAACTGGCTGCCCTGCAAAGAAAGGTTGACTGCATCTCGGCTGAACAGTCTATATACCAAGAGATTATTATCGCTGAATATGATTGGGTCGTCCCTTCGACAAACCAGAGACAGTTCTGGCTTGGGAAGCCGACAACCGAAATAGCCGGCTTTCACTTCCTCTTCTATCTTTGGCAAAGCTGGGATCATCTGCTGTTGTTTGCTGATTCTGTACCGCAAATTTAAAACAAAGAACTCTGGAACTTTATTTTGGAAAAAGGCCATTTGGACCATCTTGACAAAGGACTCGTCGCCGGCTGTTTCAAGGCCAGTGCCGCGACCTACGAGAATAGCGCCATTGTCCAAAAAGAGATAAGTCGGCAACTCATTGCGATTCTTCAACGATTTAGTCATGTTGGCTATTCACGGGTGCTTGAAGTCGGCTGCTGCACCGGCAATCTCACCGAGATGCTGAGCGAGTCGGCACCTCTACACAACCTGTTTATCAATGACCTCGTCCCGGATTTTTGTACCTTCACCGAGAAACGAATAGCCGAGCAGGTTGGCCAGGTTCATGCGCTTCCCGGCGATATTGAAAAGACAGTTTTGCCGAAAAACCTTGACCTGGTTATCTCGTCGTCCACTTTCCAATGGATGGTCGACTTACCTGGTCTTATGGGCAATATTGCATCGGCATTAAACGATAAAGGTCACCTAGCGTTTTCCATTTTCAGTCCGGGAACGATGGAGGAGATAAAGGCACTTACCGGTCGAGGCTTGAGATACCATGCAAACGAAGAACTTGCTGCCATGCTCGCCGACCACTTCCAGGTGCTAAGCATACATTCGGAAACAAGGCGGCTTTTTTTCCCTTCAGTCATGGCAATTCTGCGCCATATCCGGCTAACCGGGGTAGGGGGGCTGGACCGCAAGAAATGGAGTTTCAGGAAGCTCAAAGATTTTGAGCGGCGATATGTGGAGCAATATTTCTCTGAGGATGGTCTGCCGGTAACATACGTTTCGACCTTCGTCATTGCCGAGAAAAAGAAGAAGGGCGACTCATGACTTTCGCCAAAGTATATTGTGTCTGCGGAATCGATACCGATATCGGTAAAACCATTGCTACGGGGCTTCTGGCCCGCTCTTTTGCAAACAACGGCATCAAAACCATAACCCAGAAAATAGTGCAAACCGGTTGTATCGGAATAAGCGAAGACATTATCCGCCATCGGCAACTCATGGAGATAAATCTTTTGCCGGTTGATTATAGCGGCATCACCTGTCCGTACGTCTTTCGCGTTCCCTGTTCTCCGCATCTTGCCGCAAGGCTGGAAGGGCGGGCCATAGACTGTGCAGTTCTCAGGCAGAGCACCGCCGAGCTTATGACCTTGTATGATGTCGTTTTCCTGGAGGGGGCAGGGGGCCTGCTCGTGCCCCTTACCAAGGATTATACCTTGCTTGATTATCTGGAAGAGGAAAAATATCCCCTGATTTTGGTAACAAGTTCGCGACTCGGTTCGATAAACCATACATTGGGTGCCCTTGAACTTGCTCGCCACCGGAAGATCGATATTGCGGCGATTATCTACAATCGGCTTACGGACACCGATCCGAGAATAGTCGAGGATTCTCGAGAAGTGTTCAGCAGCTATCTCAAAAAACATGGTTTTTCCGGAATGGTTATCGACCTGTTGCCTCTCAATTCTTATAAAAAAAACGGGAGGGAGCCGGATTTTCACAAATATATTTCAACTGAAAAACAATCATGAGGGTTTACCTCAGACAATGGAAGAGTCAACATGAAGAATGCCAAGGGGTATTGCCTCAGCTGCAAATTTTATCGCCTGGACCATATCGATTCAGGGGTTTGTCGCGTAGATAAGGAGTCTTCTGTAAATTATCCGATGAAACGTACTGACGACCAATGTCCTCGGTGGCGGAACAGCGGTCAGCAATATTTCATCAGGGTTGGCTGGATAAAGGCGAAAAAAGCTGAACCGGGTGAGTAAACCGCAGGAGGAGAAAAAACTAAGACGTGATAGAACGACTTCTTCTTGGTATTATCGCACAAGTCTTTCATCGACGTTCGGTTGACTCTCTTAGGGTATGCTTGCCACCCAATTGCACCTCTTGCCCAAACATCTGTTTGAGTGTTGGAGTTAAGGCACAATGAGTGTTGCCCTTGGCTGCAATGAAGGTAACCATCCATCGAACATCGAGTATAATAGTTCTATAAATACAATATATTGGAGACGTCACTGTGTTACTCTCAGTTGTTATTCCACTTTTAAATGAAGAGGAGAATATACCGCTCCTGTACCAAGAGCTGAAAGGCGTTCTTGACGCTCTTGATGATGAACACGAAATTCTCTTCATTGATGATGGCAGCACCGATCGGAGTCTTGAGCTCTTAGGCAATCTGCAGAAGAACGACAGCCATGTGGTGGTAATCAATTTTCGTAAAAATTTCGGGCAGACAGCGGCGATGGCGGCGGGCTTTGATTATGCCCGGGGCGATGTGATCATCACCATGGACGCCGATCTGCAAAATGATCCAAAAGACATTCCCCGATTGCTCGAGCAGATCAAGGCCGGCAATGATGTGGTCACCGGCTGGCGATTTGATCGCAAGGATGCCTTTATAAACAGAAGGTTACCATCAATTATTGCCAATAAAATTATTTCCAAGGTGACCGGTGTCAATCTTCATGACTATGGCTGCACTCTCAAGGCCTTCCGCAAAGAAGTTATTAAAAGTGTTAAACTTTACGGGGAAATGCATCGTTTTATTCCGGCAATTGCCAGCGGTATGGGCATTGATTTTACCGAGGTCAAGGTAAACCATCGGGCGAGGCGGTTTGGTTCGTCAAAATATGGAATATCACGAACAATCAGGGTCATCCTCGACCTCATAACGGTTAAATTCCTGCTTAGTTACTCGACACGTCCAATCCAGGTCTTCGGACTGATGGGTGTTGTTTCCGGTGGAATCGGTCTTCTCATCGCCTTAATCATGACTTTCCAGCGACAGTTCATGGGAGTGCCTTTATCCGATCGCCCCATGCTCTTTCTTGCTGTCCTGCTCATTTTTGTGGGGATTCAGTTTGTTTCCCTTGGCTTGATAGCCGAACTCCAAGCTCGCACCTATCACGAATCCCAGAATAAGCCGGTGTATCATATCAAAAAACTCTTTCGAACTGAGAATGAAGCACCAGGGGGTAGCGAGACCGATGGTCGGTCATGAGCCACTGATTGAAATCATTATTCCCAATTGGAATGGCAAATCTATGCTTGAACATTGTTTGTCGTCACTTCGGCGACAAACATTTTCCAATTTTCGGGTCATTGTTGTTGATAATGGTTCCTCGGATGGTTCCATAGAATTGCTGGAAACTTCTTTTCCCGAAGTCAGGCTCATCCGTTTTCATGATAACACCGGGTTTAGTGTTGCAGTCAACAAGGGGATTGAAACCAGTGTTGGACCTTGGTTGTTACTTCTTAACAATGACATGGAAATGGCCGAGGATTGTCTGGAGGGGCTCCGGTTGGCGGTGGAGCAATACCCACACTTTCATGTATTTGCCCTGAAAATGATGAACTTTCATGAGCGCCAATTTATCGACGGGGCCGGGGATGCGGTACTCAGGGGAGGGGTTGGCTATCGTGTCGGGACAATGGAAGAGGATTGTGAGGCATATCAGAAAAATCGAGAAACCTTTGGGGCATGTGCCGGGGCTGCCCTCTACAATAAAAGCTATTTCGACAAAGTAGGACTTTTCGATACCGATTTCTTTGCCTACCTTGAGGATGTTGATCTCAATATGCGGGCCAGACGCCATGGTTTACGGTGTATGTTTATTGCCGGGGCGAGAGTCTATCATATCGGTAGTGCCAGCTCCGGCTCGAAGATAAACCCACTTACCGTCCGTCTGACGACGCGTAACAACATTTACGTCCTGGTTAAAAATTATCCCCTGCAACTGCTTTTCCAGTTTTTCCCGGCAATTATCGTTTATCAGCTGGCCTGGCTGCTTTTCTGTATGAAAAAAGGCATGCTTTTACCATATCTAGCTGGGTTAAATGAGGGCCTGCGAATGCTGCCCCTCATTTACAAAAAGGGGCGGATTTTGCAAAAAAAGGGGGATTTAATTTCTCCAGCTATCTTTGCCGTCATGGTCAAGACTGCGGAAAGGGAGGCCGTCGGCTCTATTATGTCCAGAAGGAGTGCTGCGGGGAAAAACAATTTTCTCTTATCCTGTTATTGTAAATTATTCTTTTTGTAAACACGACTCCACAGAGAATGGCTATCCCAATATATGTAATTATTGTAACCCACAATTCCGCTGAAGAACTGAAGATTTGCCTCGCCCACCTGGAAAAACAGACCGTACCGTTCAAGGGGCTGGTAATCGTCGATAGTGGTTCGGCGGATCCGCACTCTCTCGATGATATACATCCGTTACCGGGAATGAAAATCATCAAAACGGATAATGTCGGGTTTTCTCAGGCGAACAATATTGGTTTCAAAGAGATAATTGGTGATCAGGAAGGAATGGTTGTCTTCATGAATCCAGACACCTTTCTTCCCCCTGATTACCTGGCGCAGGCCGTCAATGTATTGAATGAAAATCCCGGCGCAGCTGTGGTGTCCGGAAAGCTTCTCGGATATGACTTAAAAAACATGAAACCGACCGGGACCATCGATTCGGCCGGCATTTTTAGGCGCTGGTACGGACGCTGGTACGATCGAGGACAAGGGCATAAAGACCGGGGGCAGTATGACCTTATTGCGGCGCCGTCGGCCCTCTGCGGGGCACTTATGTGTTGCCGCCTCAGAGCCATGCAGCCGTTTAACGGCAATGTGTTCGATCCAGATTTTTTCCTCTATAAAGAGGATATTGAGCTCTGCCTTCGCTTGCGAGCAGGGGGCTGGACACTGGTGTACGATCCTCGGCTTATTGCCCACCATTGCCGGGGCTGGAACAGAAAACGACAAAAGATGGGCTACGAGCTACGTCTGATGGCTGCTAGAAATGAAGTGTTGTTGTATCGCAAACATCCGGGACCGGCAATGGCGTGGGCCTTGTTGAAACTTTTTTTGGTGCAGATCTGTCATCTTTAGAGTTTTCCGGCATCATGCCAGCTATTATTTTTTTGTGTATAAATTTTTCTTTCAATCAATTGCCTGCAGCCGGATCGCATGATGTATGAACAATAACAGTCCCAACCAGACCATCTCCGTTGTTGTTCCAACCCGCAACGGGACAGACACCCTTGGCGAGTTTTTTGTGGCCCTGAAGAGACAGTACTTGCAACCGGATGAGATCCTTGTCGTCGATTCTTCTTCAGAAGATCAAACCGTTCCCCTATGCCGGGCAGCCGGTGCAAAGGTAAGTATTGTCGATCGAACGGCATTTGATCATGGTGGCACGAGAACAGACCTTGCCAAACAAGCCGCCGGGTCGATTCTTGTTTTTTTTACCCAGGATGCTATTCTTGCCACGCCAGATGCTCTTGAGCGTCTGGTTGCACCACTTCTTCTCAGTGACCGGGTGGCATGTGCATACGGTCGGCAGTTGCCAAGGAAAAACGCCAGTCCCGTTGCTGCCCACCTGCGACTGTTTAATTATCCGCCCGAGTCCTCGGTACGCAGCTATGCCGATCGTCACCAGTTCGGATTAAAAACAATCTTTATCTCCAACTCGTTTGCGGCATATAAGAAGGACCGCTTGCGTGAATTCGAATATTTTAAGAACGGTTTGATTTTTGGAGAAGATACCTGTACCTTGGGACGAATTCTTGCGGCAGGGCATGAGGTTGCTTATGTCGCTGAGGCGGCTGTCTACCACAGTCACAACTATTCTCTGGGCCAAGAATTGCGTCGATCTTTTGATATAGGTGTGCTGCACAGTTCCGAAAAATGGCTCCTCGACACCTACGGTGGGGCCGAGGGCGTTGGAGCAAAATACATCCGATCGGTATTTACCATGTTGTTGGAGGAGAAAAGATACCTTCTGGTACCCGATTGTCTCCTGCGCAGTGGATTGAAAATGATCGGCTATAAGCTTGGAAGATCCTACAAACAACTCCCTGCTTCCTGGCGGCCTGTGTTGAGTATGCACAGACTGTGGTGGCGGAATCAACAATGAACGAAGGCACACTGCGGATTATTGCTACAATAAGCCGCCACAGCCGTCGATTACCTTAAATGAAATATGCTGTCAATTAATCTCCGGGAACAGAGTTCTCTCATTGCCAGATTTTTGCATCTTTTTGACTGTCTCTTGGCCGTAGGCTATTTGTCGTTGTTGGTTTTCTGGTACAGGGTACCCTGGAGTTTCTATTACACGCGCCTGGTGCTTATTACTTTCGTCCTGTGTTTTATCACCTTTCATTCTTTTCAACTCTATCGGTCCTGGCGAGGCTGGAAATACTTTCTCGAGTTTTTAGTTATCCTTAAGGCTTGGGGTACGGTTGTCGGGTTTTTGCTGTTTTATTTTTTTATCTTTAAAATATCCGTGGCCTATTCTCGGGTGGCTATCTTGATCTGGTCGATAACCACGCCCCTGCTTATTTTTTTGGTGCATATTATCGTGAGGAAAACGCTGCGAACGATTCGCAAAAATGGCAAAAATGTACGCCGAGCAGTCATAGTTGGCGCCGGTGACTTAGGTGTCAACTTGTTGAAGCAAGTCGAAACCATGCCCTGGGCCGGCATTCAAGTTATTGGCTTTTTTGATGATAAAATCGACGACGAAAAAGTTATCGAAGTGAAAGGTAAGCCGATTCTCGGCAATACCGCAGCTATCAATGGGTTCCTTGAGGTGCACGATATCGATTATGTCTATATCGCCCTGCCAATGCGCGCAGAAAGGAAAATATTTCGAATTCTCCGGGAGTGTCGTTCTCTTGGGGCTCGCATCTACCTGGTGCCGGATCTCTATGTGTATGGTTTACACCATGCGGAAATTCAGTCGCTTGGGGATCTCCTTATCCTCAATTTCAATCCGAACACCGAATGGAAACGCAGTTTTGATGTGGCCTTTTCCCTGGCAGCACTCCTTTGTACCCTACCGATAACCCTGGTGGTTGCTTTGCTGGTAAAATTGAGTGACGGCGGACCGGTCTTTTATCGGCATAAACGGATAACTGCAGCCGGCAAGACCTTCAATTGTTTGAAATTTCGAACCATGCGCGTGGGTGCGGACCTGGAGCTACAAAAAATCCTCGCCGAGAACGACCATCTGCACCAGGAATGGGCTCAGAGTTATAAGTTGAAAAACGATCCTCGGATAACGCCCATCGGGCGTTTTTTACGAAGAACAAGCCTCGACGAATTTCCTCAGTTTATCAACGTCATCCGCGGCGATATGAGTGTTGTCGGCGCCCGACCGATTGTCGGCGACGAGTTGAATGAATTTTACAAGGACAGTGTCGGCAGATACTGCTCAATGAAGCCTGGTATAACCGGTCCTTGGCAGGTCGGCCGTCGTTCGAATATCGATGAATATGAAGAGAGAGTGAAAATGGACGACTGGTATATTCTCAACTATTCTCTCTGGACCGACATTAAAATTATTGTCAAAACCGTTTACTGCATGTTTAAGGGGAAGGGGGCATATTAGCTCCAAGTAAAAGAGAGGGGAAATATGGTGCAGAATGTTTTTGCCGGTAAAAAAATCGTCATCGGTGTGTCGGGGTCGATTGCAGCCTTCAAGGTTGCCGGGTGGGTGAGTGACCTTGCCAAGGAAGAGGCGAGTGTCACGGTGGTAATGACCGCATCGGCAGCCGAATTTGTAACTCCACTGACCTTTGCTGCTCTGTCCGGCAACGATGTTCACACCGGAATGTTTGGCCGGGGCCAAGATGACCCGATGGCGCACATCAGTCTCGGCAGGGATGCGGACCTTATCTTGATTGCCCCGGCAACGGCTAATATTATTGCCAAACTTGCTTGCGGGATAGCTGATGATCTTCTCACCACCACGGTGCTTGCAACCCGGGCAAAGGTCCTTATCTGTCCGGCCATGAACAGTCGGATGTATAGTCATCCGGCAACCCAGAAAAATCTCAAGAGCCTCAAAGGACTTGGATATAGCATAATCGATCCGGCCTGCGGCAAGATGGCGTGCAAGGAGGAAGGTGAGGGACGTCTCCCCGAGTGGGATGGAGTCAAGGAGCAGCTGGCCCAGTGGCTGAGCCCCCGGGACTTCCATGGAGTGAAGGTTATGGTTACCGCCGGACCAACCAGAGAGCCCCTCGACCCGGCGCGCTTTTTAAGTAATCGATCCTCCGGGAAAATGGGCTATGCCCTGGCCCAGGCCGCCTGTCGGCGTGGAGCCCAGGTACTTCTCATCAGCGGACCGAATTCACTGACCTGTCCTCCGGGAGTGACTCTTCTAAAGATCCAGACCGCCCGGGAAATGTATGATGCGGTTCTCGCCCATGCGGCAAACTCTTCGGTGATCATCAAAGCTGCTGCCGTTGCCGATTATCGACCGGAAACGGTGTATGAACATAAGGTAAAAAAGGAAAAAATCACAAGAGAACTGATTTTAGAACGTAACCCGGATATTCTTCTAGAGTTGGGGAAAAGGAAAAAGGCGGGACAAATACTTGTCGGCTTTGCTGCAGAAAGTACCAATCTCATGGAAGAAGGGCAAAGAAAATTCCTGAGCAAGAATCTCGATCTTATCGCGGTCAACGATATAAGCGGTGACTCCACCGGCTTTGAGGTGGAATCCAATCAGATCTTGGTAATCTCCGCATCAGGGGCGGAGATGCTCCCGCATACCAGCAAGCTCCACTCCGCCGATCTCTTATTAGACAGAGTGCACCTTCTTCTCGGCAAAAAGTCTTAGATTCCTTGTCATGAATCTGCCTGCAAAACACCCTATCTCCTTGCAATAGAATAGTTATTTTGCATCTATCGACAACAAGCAGCAACGTTTGAATTTTTTTCCAGAGCCGCAGGGACAGGGGCCATTACGTTCGATTTTTTGTCGTTTCACATTGCACTCACCTCGAAGGTAATACCAAAGACCATCCTCTCGAACGAACTGACTGTTTTCTCGGAGTCTAGCAATTTGGCCGTTTTCCAGGTAGGTTGAGGTGAAATCGACGTTGCCGGTCATGTCGTTTTCTAAACCTTCCCGAACCCCGTGGATCTCGAGTCCAAGCCATATCACCGGATGATCGTCGAAGTTGAGTTTCTCCGGCCGGTTTTTTCTATGCCAACTGGCAAGGATGTGTTGTTCATGCTTTTGAACAAAGGCAGTATAGCGAGATCTCATCAGGGCCTCGGCTGTTTCGGCCCTATGGTGGTCTCCTAGAATCGGCAGGCAACAAGCTGTATAAAGAAGACTACTGCCGCATGGACATAAGGGGGAATTGATCATGGTTGCTTTCCTCCGGAGGACAGGATAACCGAACGTTGTGTTATGCTCAAGGACGTTCGAATCGAGGCCGATAGGCAAAAGCCTTTCTCCCCTTGTCGACAGTCATTGGCGCATGGTGCTGGAAGTAAAGAAATTGGGCGACGATTCAAGCCCTTGATACGAGTAGCAAACAAAGTGAAAACGTTGGTATTCATACAATGGATGAGGCACCGATTCAATGAAAAAAATAAAGCGTGTGCTCATCCTTGAACCTTATTTTGGAGGTTCACACCGGTTCTTTCTTGAAGGGTTGCAGGTCCATGTCGCGGCGGATTACACCATCTTCACAATGCCCGCGCGCAAATGGAAGATGCGGATGCAACTCTCGGCCCTGTGGTGCATTGAGAAAATCAAAGGGCTTCCGCTTTGCGAACGCCGATTTGATGCCGTACTCTGTTCCTCTTTTATCGATGTCGCGGTCCTCCGCGCGCTGCTCACAAAGGTAAAGGGATGGGACTATACAACAAGGATTTGTACCTATTTCCATGAAAACCAATTCTTCTATCCGGAAAGACAAGCCGAACCGAAGAGTTTTCAGTTTGCAGCTATTAATTTTCATTCTGCTCTGGCCTCCGACAAAATTGCCTTTAATTCATCCTATAATGCTGAAACGTTCTTTTCCGGATGTCAGAAATACCTGCAAACTGCTGCGGAAATGGGGCTATCGGCGGCCACTATTGAATTGAAGAACAGAAGTTGTATTCTCTACCCGGGCATTGATTTTACTCCAATCGATCGGCAAAAGAGAGTCTCAGACCCGGAACCACCGGTTATCGTCTGGAATCATCGCTGGGAACATGACAAAAATCCAGACCGCTTTTTTCAGGCGTTAACAGAGATATCTTCTTCGGGTATCGATTTTCGCCTCATCCTTGTCGGTAAGAGTTTTCCCAACAGTCCCCAGTGCTTTGCTGATGCAAAAAATGTTTTTGGTGAAAGAATAATCCATTCCGGCTATGCCCCTTCCTATGCAGATTATGTTGCCCTGCTTTGCCGGGGTAATGTGGTGGTGTCGACGGCTTTCCATGAATTTTTTGGCATCGCCATTATCGAAGCGGTTCGAGCCGGATGTTTGCCACTTTTGCCGGACCGGTTGGTATATCCGGAATTTTTTGCAAAAGAATATCTTTACAGGGAAAACGAGTTAACTGAAAAACTGGAAAGGGCTATAGTGCACAGGTCCCGGCTGCCCCCCGAAAACGCCCATGCCATTACCCAGAGGTTCAGCTGGCAAAATCTTGTCCCTCGCTACCGGCAATGGCTCCTGGATGAGGATGCGGGGTAGCTGTGGAAAAACAGATCGTTGAACGTGGCTGATTGGTGCCAATCAGTCGGCTGTTATTTTTTCATGTTTGCTGCAAAGTCAAGCATCCTGCGGATAGGAATCCGAGCCTTGGCCGCCAGTTCAGGGCTTACCAATATCTCATTTTTCCCGGTCTCCAAAACCTCCGCCAGATTATGGAGGGAGTTCATGCCCATCCATGGACAATTGGCACAACTCTGACATGTTGCCCCTTCACCCACCGTCGGCGCCTCAAGAAGGATTTTTCCCGGGGCGACCTGGCGCATTTTGTTAAAAATGCCTTTGTCCGTTGCAATTATAAATTCCATATTGGGCAAGGTGGCTACTGCATTGATCAGAACGGTGGTGGAACCAACTATATCCGCTTGGGCGATTACCGCCTCAGGGGATTCGGGATGGACAAGGATGGCGGCATCGGGGTGGAGTTTGCGCAGCCGTTCAAGGGCAACCGCCCGAAATTCCTCATGGACGACACAGGAGCCTGGCCAAAATATCATTTCAGCACCAGTCAGTTTTTGCACATAATGGCCAAGATGTTTGTCTGGGGCCCAGAGGATCTTTTCGCCCCGGTCGGCAAGGTGGCGTATTATCGGTAAAGCAATACCGGAGGTCACCACCCAATGCGACCGAGCTTTAACCTTGGCACTGGTATTAGCATAAACCACCACCTTATGGTCGGCGTGCTGATCACAAAAGGATGCAAACAACTCATAGGGACATCCTTCATCCAAAGAACATGTGGCGCCAAGGTCGGGCATCAACACTCGTTTTTCGTTATTGAGAATTTTCGCGGTCTCTCCCATAAAACGAACCCCGGCAACAACGAGGGTGTCGGCAGGATGGGTGGTACCAAAACGCGCCATTTCCAGACTGTCGGCAACACACCCACCTGTTTCTTCGGCCAGATCCTGTAAGGCGCCGTCCGTATAATAGTGGGCAACAAGGACTGCATTTTGTTTCTTTAAGAGCAGTTTAATTTTTCCCTTCAAGGCCACAAGCTTTTGCGCTGACAGGTTTGGCCATTGGCGATGGGGAGGGACAATGACCTCGGGCACTGAAGGAATGACGATTGTTTTTCTTGAATCGGTGATCATGGTTTTATCTCTTACAAAGAATTCGATATGTTCGGGATGTTGGATTACCAAAAAACATGGTTCGCTTCTGTCGTCCTGCCGCCACAGCACACCTTCTGCCGTTAGGACACAAGTAACAAGGTGCCGGAGATGCTCTTCAATCTATTGATTCGTATTGAATGTGCAGCTCCTTCATGGCTCTGGTTAATGCGATAAAGTCGGCTACAGTGAGTGTCTCCGGTCGGGCGGCTGGAGAAAGATTGACACTCTGTAGTGCTTCTTCAGTCAGAGCTTTCCTTGCCGACAGGGTGCTTTCAGCCGAGGCACCGAGCCAGCTGCCACCACTCAAGGTGTTGAGAATGGTTTTTCTTCTTTGATTGAATGTTGTTCTGACGATTTGTTTTAAAAGACTGAAGTCATAGGGGAATGCATCATCGGCGGTATTCCGCATGGTATTGTAAGTGGAAAAATCAATGGTGATAACCACTGAATCAACTTTGGGACGAGGATGAAATTCCCCTGGTTTTAGGGTCATTACCTTTTTCACCGTGGCGCAACAGGCAAGCAGAACGGTCGGCACCCCATATTCTTTTGTCGATGGCTGCGCGGTCAGGCGGTCCGCAACCTCTTTTTGCAACATAATGGTGGCGCTGTCAATAATTGCGGCGTTTTCGATTAATTTAAAGATAAACGGATTGGAAATAGAGTAGGGCAGATTAGCAAGAATTTTAAGAGATCCCCCGCACATTTCGGCAATACTTTGAAAATCAGCGGTTAGAATATCCTGGTGGACGAGTGTTACATTGTCTGGAAGGTCACCATCTTCTTCATGAAATCTGATAATACCTCGATCAATTTCATATCCATAAACATGCCGCACTGCGGCAGCAAGGGGGATGGTAAGCGCACCCAAGCCAACTCCAACTTCAAGAATAATGTCGGTTTTCGAGACATTTCCGGCCCGGACAATAGCCTCCGCTGTGTGTTTATTCACAAGAAAGTTCTGGCCAAGACGTTTCTTCGGGGCGAGTTGGTGAGTTTTCAGCGTGTTCTGGGTGTGCCGACCGTAATGTGTCATTTGGACCTGGTAGAGAAGAGTGAATCAGCCGAGCTGTGACCGGGAATAAACATCTTCATCCCGCCCATGAGCCCCGAATTTACAAAATTTATGGTAGCCGGCAAAAGCAATCATTGCTGCGTTATCCGTACAATATTGCGGCTCTGGTGCGTGGAAGGTGATTCCATCTTCTTGGCATCTTCTGGCGAAAACCTCCCGCAATCTTGTATTTGCCGATACGCCGCCACCTATCACCAAGGTTGAAATATGGTGCGTGTGTGCGGCAAGAATTGATTTCTCAACCAGAACTTCAACTACTGCTTCTTGAAAAGACGCACAAATATCGTGCAATTGCAGCGTTGCGTTCTTCATCTTTTGTTGGTTCACGTAACTCAGAACCGCCGTCTTTAAACCGCTGAAGCTGAAATCCAACGACTTTTCCTCCAGCCAGGCACGGGGAAAACGCACATGACAGGGATTGCCGGTCGCAGCCATGGCAGAAACAGAGGGCCCGCCAGGATAGGCAAGTCCCAACATCTTGGCTACTTTGTCAAAGGCCTCGCCTGCTGCATCATCTCGGGTGCGACCAAGCAAGCGAAACTGATGAAATTCTTCGGCAAGAAAGAGAGAGGATGTTCCGCCGGAAACAATGAGTGCTATATAAGGAAAAGCCGGCTTTTCCTCGCCGAGAAAGACCGACAGAATGTGGCCGGCCATGTGGTCAACGCCTGTTATAGGTATCGCCCGTACATGGGCGAGTGCTTTGGCATATGAAAATCCGACGAGCAGCGAGCCGATCAACCCTGGCCCTTGGGTGGCGGCAATCAGATCGATGTCGGAAAGCTGGACGTCGGCACGCGCCAGGGCTTTCTCCACCACGGGGTTGATGGCTTGCAAGTGTTTTCTTGATGCAAGTTCCGGAACAATACCGCCAAATTCAGCGTGTACGGAATCCTGGCAATTGAGCACATTGGAGAGGATTTGATTATTATTGAGAACTGCAGCAGCAGTATCATCACAGGAGCTCTCAATGCCAAGGACAAGCATAACGAAATGACTTTTTCAGGTTGTATGTAAGGTTGATTGTGTTAATAGTATTCTACCAAGAAAGCGTTTGCCAGTATATAGATGGCGTGGTTGAAAGTCAATGTCTGCACAATTATAATAACTCTTCTGAAAGTAGTGTCCAGTGACCAAGAATAACTCCCCTGCATCTCTGCTTGTTGATCAGTTCTCCAGGACAATCACCTATCTGCGACTGTCGCTGACGGATCGCTGCAACCTCCGATGCATGTATTGTATGCCTAAAGAGGAAGATGATCGAAACGGGCAGGTAAAAACCGGAAATTTTCTGCACCATGATGAACTTCTCAGCTATGAAGAATTATTGCGGGTGGTGCGTCTGGCCGTCTCTCTGGGGATGAACAAGCTGCGCCTAACCGGCGGGGAACCATTGATCAGGAGAGGAATTCTTGAGTTTATTCAGCAATTATTCCTTTTACAAGGCTTGACCGAGGTACGTTTGACCACAAACGGCGTGCTGTTGGCCGAATATGCACAGAGGCTTTACAATGTAGGAATTCGCCAGCTCAATGTGTCATTGGACACGCTCATTCCCGAAAAATTTATAAAAATCACCGGTAAAGATTATTTCCCAAGGGTTTGGGCCGGACTTCTAGCGGCTAAGCGTCTCGGTTTCAGGATGAAGATTAATGTGGTCGCCATGAAGGGGGTAAATGATGATGAGTTTATCGACTTTGCTCACTTGGCTGTCGAACAACAGTTTCAGGTTCGATTCATTGAATTTATGCCGGTTGGCGATAAAAGCACGTGGCAAAAGGACCAATTCATTAGTTCAGAAGAGATTAAGACCCTTATTTCAAGGGTCGGAATACTGGTACCATTTAAAAAAAGTCACGGTGAGGGCCCGGCGCGGATGTATGACCTACAAACTCCTGAAGGTCAAAAAGGGGCTATCGGCTTTATCAGCCCGATAAGTCATCATTTTTGTGATCAGTGCAATCGACTGCGTTTGACCTCCGAGGGAAAATTGCGGGCATGTTTGTTAAATGACAGGGAAACCGATCTGAAAGTCCTCCTTCGTGGTGGGGCTTCAGATGAAGATCTCATAGCCAGCATCAGGCAAACTATTATGGATAAACCACAGGGTCACGCTCTGCACCAAGGGTTTGAGGAACGAGAGCGACAGTCCTGTGCCGGGCAGATGTCAAGAATCGGTGGTTAAATCTTCACTTTGCGGATAGGAACCGAGCCATTCAAAATAGGAGCACATGGCCTTCAGCCTGTCGCAGCCCCGTTGAATATTGGCGTCCTCAATATGTCCGAGCATGTCAAGAAAAAATAAATATTTCCACTGTTTACCTTTTATCGGACGGGATTCGATTTTTGCCAGATTTATATCTTCTTGCGACAGCGCGGTGAGGATTTCATTGAGGGATCCGGGCCGATCCATAAGCCCTATCAACAAAGATGTCCTGTCTAAGCCGCTTCTTGATGGCGATTTTTCACCGATAATCAAGAACCTGGTGGTGTTGCCGCGATAATCTTCAATTCCTTGGACAACAACCTGGAGCTGATAGGTGGTGATTGCCAGCGAGGAGGCAATAGCGCCGATATTCGGGTTGTTGGCCGCCATTTGCGCCGCAGCACCGGTCGAGAATACCGGCAAGGTCGGGACGGCAGGGAGATGCTTACGCAGCCATTCCCGACACTGGGCCAACGGTTGAGAATGCGATGCAACAGTCTGAATATCTTCAATATTGCCAGACCTGCAGACGAGATTGTGACTGATTTCAAGCTGCACCTCACCACAAATCTGCACCTTGTATTTCATGAAACAATCGAGAGTCGAGAATACTGCGCCCTCGATAGAGTTTTCAACCGGCACTATCCCGTATCTGGTGCGTCCTTTATCAACCTCGGCAAAGACATCATCAATGGTCTCCATAGCCTTGTAGTCAGCCGAATGGCCAAAATATTTTACTCCAGCCAGGTGGCTGAAAGTAGCCTCGGGCCCTAAAAAGGCGACAACCGCTTTTCTTTGCGACAATCTGCAGGTGGTAATGATTTCATGAAAAATCGATTTGAGGGCATCATTGGGGAAAACCTCGTTATTATCTCGCATTAAACGGTCATAGATTTGACGCTCTCGAAGTGGATCCCATTTGGCTCGGTTTTCTTCATCTTTCAGTTTGCCTATTTCTTTGGCAAAGGTGAGTCGTTCCTTGAGCAGGGCCAATATATTGGTATCAATCGCGTCAATTTTATCACGTCCTGATACAATTGCTTTTTTCTGCTCGGATTCCATGCTGCTCCTTGATATTTGTAATGTGAAAGAGTTTGATATTGACCTATTGGACGAAGAGCAAATAAATTAGGCCAAAGAAATGGCTATGTCAAGGTGTAAAAGAGGGTTATATTCCATCGAATCGGGTAACGGAAACTGCCGACACTATACTACTATTTTGTTATTTAAAAAATAATAACGTGGGATTACATGATGAGTGAGAAGAAAATTCAAAAAACCTATGCAGAAATTAACGCCAGAATCAAAGCAGGCGAAGCAGTTGTCGTAACGGCCGAAGAAATGGTCGGAATTGTCAAAGAAAACGGTCCGGAAGGGGCTGCGAGAAAGGTGGACGTCGTTACCACAGGCACCTTTGCACCGATGTGTTCCTCAGGGATGTTTTTTAATTTCGGGCAAATGATACCGACTATCAAGGCTAGTAAAGTATGGATCAACAAGGTTCCCGCTTATGCCGGTCTGGCAGCCGTTGATGCCTATCTGGGGGCCACCGAGCCGGCTGAGGACGATCCTCTCAATAAAATCTATCCCGGTGAATTCAGGTATGGTGGTGGGCACGTCATTGAAGATCTGTTGCGGGGCAAAAAATTATTGCTTGAAGCCAAGGCCTACGGCACAGATTGTTATGCCGGTAAAAAAATGAAAAAAGAAGTGGGATTGAACGATCTCCCCTATGCCTTGCTGTGCAATCCTCGGAACGGTTACCAGAACTATAATTGTGCAGTAAATCTTTCCGACAAGTCGGTTTATACCTATATGGGAATGTTGAAACCAAATTGCCGAAATGCCAATTACTGTAGTGCCGGAGAGTTAAGTCCTCTGTTGAACGATCCGTATTATCGGACGATTGGTGTCGGAACAAGAATCTTTCTTGGCGGCGCCAACGGATATGTGACGTGGAGAGGAACTCAGCATAATCCCAACGCCCCACGAGGTCACAACGGAGTGCCGAGAAAACCTGCGGGAACAATCATGGTGCAGGGCGATTTGAAACTCATGTCACCAGAGTGGCTGCGCGGTGTGTCTATCCTTGGTTATGGTAACTCTCTGGCTTTAGGACTCGGTATTCCCATCCCGATTCTTGATGCAGAGATGGCGGCGTATACCGGGGTATCCGACGCAGAGATTTTCACCCAGGTGGTCGACTATGGTTACGACTACACCAACGGTATAGCCAGGAGTTATGGTGAAGTCAGCTATGCGCAATTAAAATCGGGAGAAATCGAGGTGAACGGCAAAAGGGTGCGGACTGCACCCCTTTCCAGCGTGGTCAAGGCCCGTGAAATAGCCGAGATATTGCAAAGAAGCATTGCCGATGGTAAATTCCTGCTCAATCCACCGGCTGAGTTGTTACCGGATGGGCAAGCGTGATACACATCGAATGCAGCCGAGTGAAAACAAATTTGATCTGCTTATCAGTTCACTTCGACCATACCGGAAGATAGCAATTGCATTCTCCGGGGGTGTCGATTCGACATTATTGCTGCACGCCGCTTTGACAGCCTTAGGGGCGAAAAATGTATTAGCTCTTTATGCTCGTTCGACCTTGAGTTCGGCTGCATCGATAGCAGGAAGTTATATGGTGTTCGCGAGAAATTTCCCGCACGCGTCGGCAATGAGAGAAATTGAAATCGCGCCATTATCCTGGCCGGAATTCATCGTAAACGACAAAAACCGTTGTTACTACTGCAAGAAAAGGATGTATACCGTTCTGCAGAAGGCTATGGAGGTTGCAGGTTATACAACTCTTGCCGATGGTACCAATATCAATGATCAACAGGAGGGCCGCCCGGGTCTGCGGGCCATCAATGAGTTGCAGGTCATCACCCCTTTGGCGGAGGTGCGATTGACAAAGTTCGAGGTTCGACGATTGGCCGAAAAATTCGGTATTTCAAACCATGATCTGCCTTCGAATTCCTGTCTGGCAACGCGGATCTCTCACAATACTCCTCTTGACGAAAAGACATTACGTGTCATTGAATCGGCGGAAGTGTTTCTGCATAACCATGGATTTATTGGTTGTCGGGTCAGGGTGCAGAACTTCTGTACCATTGTCGAAGTGCAGGAGCAGGATGTTATCGCTTTTATGGAGCCGGCAAATAGAACACGAGTACAGTCGTATTTCCATGATTTGCAACTGGCCCCTGTTGTCCTCAGCCTAAAAGGGCGATGAATTTCTCTGGAAAAAGAGAAAACTTATTAAAAATTGAACGAATTATTACTTGATTCTGATTTCCGATTCAATTATGGTGCCTTGTTATGGATGTAATACCTTGAATATAAAGGGTTGTAGCAGGCTGGTTTTTTCGTCGAAAAGCACTTTTGGAGAGTTTCTTTTTGACAATCGAGAAGAGTTTAGGTAAAGCATCATCTTCAGGGGAAAGAGGACAGCACACGTTGTCCCATTAGACTTGTAAAGAAAGATTAAGCAGGGAGGAATTCATGAACAAGAAGGAACTCATTGAAAGCATCGCAGGTGCAGCGGATATCAGTAAAGCAGCTGCCGAAAAAGCACTGAACGGCACTCTTGCAGCGATTGCTGAAAGCCTGAACAAGGGTGGCAAGGTAACCTTGGTAGGTTTCGGCACGTTCTCTGTTTCCAAACGCGATGCTCGCCAGGGGAGAAACCCACAAACAGGAAAAGCTATTAAAATTCCTGCCAAAAAAGTTGTGAAGTTCAAGGCTGGTAGCAAATTGTCTGAGGCTATAAACTAATCCCTGTTTGGTTTTGTTATCATAAAGATACGGTAACTGTTAATGTGCTGGCGCAACAGAAACTTTCCAAAAGGTTACAGTGTCTGTTCGAATGCTTACAAGGGTGAGATGGAATAGCAAAGGTGGAAATTTAGACAATGTAACAATGTTGCTAGGCATAGTTTGATGGTTTGTATTGCTCAAGAAGGCCGTTCTATTTATAGGAACGGCCTTTTTGTTTTTCCTCATGTTATGTATTGACACCCCCGTTTCTCGACAAGTAATCTGATAAGACTGTTGTTTTCTATATTCTGTAAACAGAAAAGCAGCTCCCCTGTTGCTGAACAAATCATGGTTGCAAAAAGGAAAGAGATCAATGGATTCTTTTGAAGAGTTGTTGCAGGTATCAACACGTATTCACGGCCATATCTGTGCTGGACAAGTCATTGGTGTACGCATGAGCATGCTGGCTTCGGCCCTCCTGGGAATACATGACCTTCGAGGCGTGGATCGAAAAAAGCTCTATGTCATTGTTGAAATTGACCGCTGCGCGACCGATGCAATCCAGTCCGTAACCGGTTGCAGCCTTGGAAAGAGATCAATGAAATGGCTTGATCACGGGGTTATGGCCGCAACGTTTGCAAATCTTCTGTCGGGTAAAGCCGTGCGAGTCACCGCCCTTGAGGAAGCCCGCGAACTTGCCAAAAAATACTGTTCAAAGATTACCGATAAGTATGCACGACAACTCGAAGCGTACAAAATCATGCCGGAACATGAATTGTTTCGCGTTGAATCGGTGTCCCTTGTAATCCCACCGGAAGATTTGCCCGGCCGACCGCTGCGTCGCGTGCAATGCGAACGCTGTGCCGATTGGGTACAAGACAAGAGAGATGAAATATCCGACGGCCAAGTCTTGTGTCGCAACTGCGCACATGGTCGTTATTATTCAAATATTGATGAACAAGGTAACAAAGAATGCAGATAACTCTTTTAGATTATGGTGCCGGTAATGTACGAAGTGTCCGAAACGCCATATGTAAGCTCGGCTATTCTGTGCAAGATGTCCTGGTACCTGAGGATATCCTCACCGCTGAAAAGTTGATTTTCCCTGGAGTCGGCAGTTTTGGCCTGGTTATGACTCGCTTGCAAGAAAAGGGATACATCGAGCCACTGATAAAGAGGATATCGGAAGACAAGCCTTTTCTCGGTATTTGCGTGGCGTTGCAAGCGCTCTATGAAGGAAGCGAAGAGTCCCCCGGTATTTCCGGCTTAGGGATTATTCCCGGCCAGGTAGTGCGGTTTTCCGATAAAGCATATTCGGTGCCACAAATAGGTTGGAACGGCATCAAGCTCCGAAAGGATTCTGCACTCTACAATGGTTATGAAAACGAAAAGTTGTACTTTGTCCATTCCTACCACGCAAAAATTGCAAATACCGGCCCGGATTGGTTGCTGGCCACCACCAACTACGGCACAGACTTTGTGTCAGCAGTGGAAAGAGGAAATGTCAGTGCTTTTCAATTTCATCCGGAAAAGAGCGGTAAGGCAGGGTTAAAGATTCTTGGCAATTTTCTTGCACAAGGGCACGGAACTCCACTGATTGTGACACCTAGGTCGATTCATCAACCCCGGGAAACAAAACTTGCCAAAAGAATCATTGCCTGTCTTGATGTTCGCAGCAATGATCAGGGTGATCTTGTTGTCACCAAAGGGGACCAATATGATGTCCGCCATGAAGGTGAGGTGAGAAACCTCGGTAAACCGGTCGAATTGGCACGAAGATACTACGAAGAGGGCGCCGACGAAATCACCTTTCTTAATATTACCGGGTTTAGGGATTATCCGCTTCAAGACCAACCCATGCTCGAGGTATTGGAAAAAACATCGGAGAATGTTTTCGTCCCCCTCACCATCGGTGGTGGGATAAGAGAATTCACAGACGCTGCCGGCAAGGTCTCGACTTCTCTTGATGTTGCTTCCACCTACTTTCGCTCCGGTGCCGACAAGGTATCGATCGGCAGCGATGCGGTGTATGCCGTGGAGGAATATCTGAGGACTGGCAAAAAAACGGGAAAAAGTGCAATTGAACAAATATCATTTGTCTATGGCGCACAGGCGGTTGTCATCTCGGTTGACCCGCGCCGCGTGTATGTTCATTCCCCGAAGGAAACTGCCCATACAACCATAACTACGGTATATCCAGGCCCCGGTGGCGAGGCGTATTGCTGGTATCAGTGTACGGTCAAAGGCGGCAGAGAGGGACGGGATATTGATGTTGTTCAATTGGTCAAAAGCTGTGAGGAATTGGGAGCCGGTGAAGTGTTACTGAATTGTATAGACCGGGATGGTACCAGCAGTGGTTTTGACCTGGAATTGATAAACCTGGTGAAACAGTCGGTAACCATTCCCGTTATTGCCTCAAGCGGCGCAGGCCGAGCCTCGCACTTTGTCGATGTTTTTCAGGGAACAACGACAGACGCGGCTTTAGCAGCGGGAATTTTTCACAGGCAAGAGGTGACTATTTCAGAAGTCAAGGAGGCTATCCGAGCTGTTGGTATTGAGACAAGATAAAGGTGGCAGGTAGTTTGCATGAATAGCTTATGTCTTAGAAAGTATTGTTCATCATCTCCTTCTATGTAATTGATTTTCCCTCGTCCTTCAACAAGAAGGTTCATAAACTGTTTTATAATTGAATAGATAGCAACTATGAGGATGATCGTAACGAAGAGGCAAAAAGGAAGTATCAGTTTTCTCGTATTTTGCATCCTCCTCATCATCATACTCAATGCAGTATCCACCTGGACTTACCGGAGGGGTTTGGTGGAACTTAAAGTTCAGGGAAATATCCGTCTTGAACTCTATATCAACTATCTTCAAGGAATATTGGGCAAGTATGAAAGTCTTCCGGAATTGTTGGCGATTGACAGCAATCTGCTACGTACGCTTCTTGACCCCCTTGACGACCATCGCCTTGAAACCCTCAACAAGTATCTGGAAACCATTAACCGGGTGAGTGACGCCCTGGACACCTATTTGATGAACAAGGATGGATTAACTATTGCCGCCAGCAATTGGAATGAAAAGCACCCTTTTATAGGCATCAATTTCAGTTATCGGCCTTATTTTCAAGAAGCGCTGAAGGGTAACCTCGGACGGTATTTCGCCATCGGCACAGCGTCTTCCAAGCGCGGTTATTATTTTGCCTATCCAGTCAGAAGTGACGATGAGGTCCTGGGCGTGGTTGCCATTAAAATCGATATTGATTCCATTGAACAGAAGTGGGCGGACCGGGATGAAATTTTTCTGGTAAGCGATCCGGATGGAGTCGTTTTTATCACGACCAATCCGGATTGGCGATATAAAACCTTCCAGCCCTTAGCTCCAACCGTTTTGAAAAGTATTGAGGAAAACAGAAGATATCCGGATACCGCCCTTATCCCGCTTGCTGAATCGACTGTTTCCTATGGAAATGGCATGCAGATTCTCACTCTTGATGGCGGAAAAGGTGCAGGGAAGAAGAGCATATTGAAACAGTCGCAGTTGATGCCGCATGCCGGGTGGGATGTCCATATTTTGTCGGACACCAAACAACTGCAGACGAGAGTCCTGCTGGTAAACATTCTAGTAACCCTGGGATTGACAATTTTTTACATTATGACACTCCTTCTTGTGCAACGAAAACATCGCCTGACAGAACTGGACAGGATAGAGAAGGAAAGCAAGAAGGCCTTACGGGAAGCCAACGAACTCCTGGAATCCAGGGTTCTTGACCGAACGCAGCAGCTTACCGAAACCAACGAATTGTTGCGGCAAGAGGTCCTCGACAGACAACAGACGGAAGTGAAGTTAAAGAGAACCCGCAAGGAACTTATCCACGCAGCCAAACTCGCCGTTCTCGGGCAGATGTCAGCAGGAATCAATCATGAACTCAATCAACCCCTGGCTGCTATTCGCAGTTATGCCGATAACGGCAAACAATTCCTTAAAAAAGGGCGCATGGATGAGACCATGTGGAACCTTGAACAGATCGGCGAATTAACGGAACGGATGGCGCAAATCGGAGTTCAGCTGAAACTCTTTTCAAAAAAATCGAGCGGCCAGATCGTTGCCGTACCTTTGCATGGGGTCATCGACGGCGCTTTGGAAATTTTAACCCCGAGCTTGAAAAAAGCCGATATTGTACCGATCATCAAGGTGCATCCTCCTGATCTTGAGGTTCGTGCCAATCATGTACTCTTGCAGCAGGTGCTGGTGAATCTCATTTCCAATGCTATGCAGGCCATGGAAGGACAGAACGTCAAAAAAATAAAGATAGAATGTACCGGAGCGGAAGCAAAAGTGGTGGTTGCCGTTGAAGATAATGGACCGGGGGTTGCGGAAGAACATCTTCAAGACATCTTTGAGCCCTTTTTCACCACCAAAAAATCGGGGCAGGGGCTAGGCCTGGGTTTAACCATAAGCGACCGAATAGTGAGGGATTTTGGTGGGCAGATACGTCTTGTTATGAGCAAGGGCGGGGCTCGCTTTGAATTTATCTTAGAGAGAACAAAATAGTGCTATGGCGGCAAATGCAAAGGTCCTTTTTATTGATGACGAGAAGCACATACGACAAGCCAACAAACAGACACTTGAACTGGTAGATCTTGACGTTATTTGTGAAGAATATGCAGAACGTGGACTGGAAATTCTCACCAGTGAATGGTCCGGCATCATAGTTTGCGACATTCGTCTGCCGAATATGGACGGACTGCAGTTTCTCCTCGAGGTTCAGAAAATTGATCGAGATTTGCCGGTTATTCTTATCACCGGCCACGGTGATATTACCACAGCGGTCAAAGCGATGCGCGATGGTGCCTATGATTTCATCGAAAAACCCTATTCCGCTGAAAGACTGGTGAAAACCGTACTGCGTGGTCTGGAAAAACGGGCGCTGACCCTGGAAAATCGCAATCTCCGGCGAGAGCTTGAATTGCACAGCGCCCCCGGGCCGAGACTTATCGGCCGAACACCGGCGATGGAAAAACTCCGAAGTACCATTGCCCGGGTTGCCGACACCGGGGCAGACGTACTGGTTCTAGGCGAAACCGGCACCGGCAAGGAATTGGTGGCAAGGGCTTTGCATGAGAACAGCAGGAGAAGAGAAAAAAACTTTGTGGCAATCAATTGCGGCGCGGTTGCTGAGTCAATTATGGAGAGTGAACTGTTTGGTCATGAAGCGGGGGCCTTTACCGATGCGAAATCGATGCGTATCGGTAAATTTGAACACGCCAACGGTGGCACTCTGCTTCTTGACGAAATTGAGTCGATGCCTTTGCGGGTGCAGATAAATTTGTTGCGCGTTTTGCAGGAACGCTCAATTGAACGGCTTGGATCGAACCGCATTATCCCCATTGATCTCCGAGTTGTTGCCGCATCTAAGGTTGATCTGCTGGATGCGGCGGCGCAGGGTACCTTTCGACAAGATCTGTATTACCGCCTCAATGTAGTAAGCCTGACAATTCCTCCCTTGCGCGAGAGACGAGAAGATATTCCCCTCCTCTTTCACCATTTCCTTCTTGTTGCCGGCCATAGGTACCAGCAGGAGGTCTCTCTGCCAAGCAGATCGCAGATGAATGTATTGATGTCCTATGCATGGCCCGGTAATGTGCGGGAATTGAGAAACTTCGCTGAACGCTATGTCCTTTTGGGTCGTCAATTCGATTGGTCACTTGAGAAAATGCAGGCGGGAACCGAACCGCCGCTGAGTCACTCTCTTCCCCAACAGGTCGACTGTTTTGAAAGGAGCCTTATCGAACAAGCCCTGGTTTCTTCCGGCGGAAGCATCAAGGATGTCATGACCATCCTTGATATTCCCAGAAAGACCCTCTACGACAAGATGCGAAAATACGGTTTAAAAAAGAGTGATTATAAATAGTTGTTAACGTAGCAGACGAGATTAATCTGCTACGTCGGCACAAAAAAGGATGTGTCACATCATGCCAAGTGCCCGCGGCAGCCAGATAGACAGAGTCGGCCAGTAGGTTACACCAACCAAGAAAACCAACATGGTCAACAGCCAAGGCCAGACGGCAACGGTAAGTTCAGTGATACCCATCTTGGTAATACCCGAAGCGACATAAAGATTCAGTCCCACCGGGGGATGGCACATGCCGACCTCCATATTCACCACCATCATGATGCCGAAATGGACTGGATCAACGCCAAGTTTTATTGCCACCGGAAAGAGAATCGGGGCGAAGATCAAGACGATGGATGATGGTTCCATAAAGTTACCGGCCATCAGCAGCAGCACATTGACTGCCAACAAGAAGGCGATTTGCCCGAGTCCCTTTGAAAGAAGCCAACTTGCCAGCTCCTGCGGGATATTTTCGTTGGCCAGAATGAACGAGAACATGACGGCATTGGTGATGATATAGAGCAGCATCGCCGACATGTTGGCCGAATTGAGTAAGACTTTCGGCACATCCTTGAGGCCCATGTCCTTATAGACGAACACGGCGACGAAAAAGGCATAGACGGCACTCATCGCGGCGGCTTCCGTCGGGGTAAAGATACCCGAATAAATACCGCCCATGACCACAATGATGAGCATCAAACCCCAGGCTGATGCACGAAAGGTGCGGAGACGTTCACGCCACGAGGCTTTAGGTTGGCGCGGGTAGTTGAATTTTTTCGCCCGGTACCAGGTTACACCGCCGAGCATTGAGGCCATCACCAATCCAGGTATAACCCCGGCCATAAAGAGGGCTCCCACCGAGGTGTTGGTGGCGACCGAATACATAACCATGACGATGGAAGGTGGAATCAAGATTCCCAAAGCCCCTGAGGTGGCAATGACGCCGGCACCAAATTTCATTGGAAAACCGGCTTTTACCATGCCGGGAAGGAGGATGGAGCCGATAGCTACAACTGTAGCAGGTGAAGATCCGGATACGGCGGCGAACAGGGCACAGGCAAGAACGCCGGCGAGAGCAAGACCGCCATACCAGTGGCCGACCATCGACGCGGCAAAGTTAATCATCCGACGGGCAACTCCACCATGGGTGAGAAAGTTACCGGCGAGGATAAAGAAGGGGATGGCCATGATTTCAAATTTCTCAATGCCGGTAAAAAGCTTGAGGGCCACCGCTTCAAGGGGCACTTGGGTCATGGTGAAGAGAAAGGTCAATACTGTAAGACCGAGGGAAATGGATATCGGCATTCCAGTCAGCATCAGAGTGAGCAAGATAGCAAAGATGATGAGGGCGCTCATTTTTTGTCCTCCTGACCGTCTTGTCCTTTCTGGTCGATATCCTGTTCTTCAGGTTGTATTTTTTCTCTTATTACCATTTGCGATCCTTCCGCTGGAATAACCACTTCATCGATACCGTCCACATGCCCATGATCATGGTGTGGCAGCTCGCCGGATTTTACAAAGTTGACCATGACCTGGAGAAAACGAAAGCACATGAGTGAGGACCCAAAGGGTACAGCACTATAGACTATCCAGGTCGGCCATTCGAGATCGGGAGTGGTCGGTCCCTGTGGGAGAGTTCCTGTTGGCACACCCAGAAGAGTGAAAACAGCATAGTGCATACCGTTATCCCAGATAAATAAGCCACCGAGCGTGGCAACAATCGCCGTGAAGGTTGCACCGGCAAGCAAGCCGAAGATAATAAATTTTCCGCGCATCGGCTTTTTCATTTGGTTTATCAGGACATCGACACCAACGTGGATGCCGGTTCGAACACCGTAGGCAGCGCCGAATTTGGCCATCCAAACGAACATGATGATGCACAATTCCTGAGCCCAGCCAAAGTTCAGGGAAAGCATCCAATCCTGCACAACCGGAATTGGCCAACCGGCGATATATCGGTGCCCTACCGCTAGAAAGATGATCAGGGTCGCCCCTCCCATGAGAAAGGTGATGAGCCATTCTTCAAGGTGATTTAAAACTTTCATTTATGCCATATCCTCCCGGGATGGAGGAGGGCGGCGACTGATATCACCCGCCCTCTCACCTTCCGTCTCTAAGTAATCGCTATTTGGTGAAACCAACTGCCTGGTATACCGCATCAATGGTTTCTTTGCCGATACGGCTGGTCATCTTCTCATGCACGGGGATAAGGACTTTTCTAAAAGCGGCTCGTTCTGCATCGGTCAGGACAGTAACTTCGGTCTTGCCGCTGGCTTTGACTGCTGCGAGATCTTCGTCATTTTTCTTCTGGGCGATCGAGTTGGCGTAAACAGTCGCTTCTTTCATGGCAGTCTCAAGTTGACCGCGAACATCGGTTGGGAGCTCTTCCCAGAACTTTTTGTTGACGATAACCGCATAACCGAGGTAACCGTGATTAGTTATGGTCAGGTATTTCTGTACTTCTTGCATCTTTTGGGTATAAAAATTGGAGATCGGGTTTTCGGTACCATCGACAACACCGGTCTGCAGGGCTTGATATACCTCGGAGAACGGCATTACCTGCGGAAGAGATTTCAATTCACGCATCTGCTCTTCGAGGACCTTGGAAGACTGGATACGGAGTTTTTTACCTTTCAGATCTTCAGGGGTTTTAATGGGTGTATTGGCGGAAAAGGATTTAAAACCGTTGTCCCAATATGCAAGGCCTTTGATTCCTTTTGGTTCAAGCTTTGCAAAGAGTGCTTGGCCAACTGGCCCGGCTGTTACTTTGTGAAGATCGGCATCATTGTTGAAGATGAAGGGCAGATCGAAGACCTCAAATTCCTTGGCACCCAGAGGGCCGAATTTGGCAAGTGAAGGGGCCAGCATTTGGACGGCACCAAGCTGCAAAGCTTCCATTTCTTCCTTGTCTTTGTACAACTGACTGTTCGGGTACAATTCAATTTTAACCTTGCCCTGGGTCAATTCTTCGGCCTTTTTCTTGAAAAATTCGGCGGCCTGGCCTTTTGGGGTATCAACCGCGACGACATGACTGAACTTGATGGAAATCGGTTCGGCAAACACAGGGGTGGCCAAAAGGGCCGCTGAAATACTCAGTACCGTAAATGCCTTTGTCGCTTTCTGAAACATGATTCTCCTCCATTACCTGTTGGGTTAAAATGTTGTGTCTTCGATGCAGCGAGGTTATCTTCCTCTGTCATCGTGAGGGTGCCTTGAACCAAACTTCGGTTCAGGCGTGATTGTAGCAAAAATAGCACCAATGATACAAATATACGTGAATTTCAGAGAAATTGTATCACAGTGAAGGATCTTTTACCAATCCTGAATTATAGAGTGGCGGATTCCGGCCAATTATCCTTTCACCATATGGGGAAATCCACCCAATACCTTCAGAATCGATCGATGAAAGAAGTAGCTGGGCAGAAGATATTACAATTGATGAGTCGTTTGTTGAAGATTGGTTGCCATTTCCCCCCATACCCTTACGCGAGAACTGCAATCAAATCTTGTTTGCAAAGCTCATTGCCGGTAGAAAAAAAAATGGTGGATTTCCGCCAACAGAGAGCTGTGACATCCAATCAATTACGTCCATATATATAACATATTGAATATAATTAAAAATATCAACAATTGGTTGCAATTGGAAAATATTCGCGCATATTGGTTGACCTTTTTCATCATTATTATAAATAGCATAACATTAGCTATTCGTAGCAATAATTGGCCTACAACTTGCTAATATCTTATATCTGTTCTTTCCTCTGAGGGTCCCAAACAGTCATTTGTATTTTTATTTCATAAAAGTGGTTATGCTTTTCAAACCGAAATTTTAAAACAACTATTCCGCGACAACACTTTTTTTAAAACCTTTCATCAGGAGATACGTATGAAAAATACCCCAAAAATATCTACGATTTTGTATGCAACCGACCTGGGTGAGCAGACCCGCCCAGTGTTTCGTCATGCTCTGGCCTTGGCTAAATTGTATGATGCCAAGATTATCATGCTGCATGTGGTTGAACCTGTTGGCGAGACTGCAAAGGCTGTCATAAGCGCCTATATTTCACAGGATTTTTCCGAGGCAATGCTAAAAGAGTCGATGAAAGAGTTGCTTGTCAGGATGAAAGACCGATTGCGGCGCTTTTTCGAAGAGGAATGTGAAGAAGAAAAGATTTGCTCAAGTGTTAAAGAACTCATGGTCGTGGCAGGTAAACCCAGTGAAGAAATTCTGCGTGTATCGGAAGAAGAAAAAGCAGATATGATAATCGTCGGCAAATCAACAAGAAGAGTAAGGGGCTTAAGGGTCATGGGATCAACCGCAAGGAGGGTGAGTCGAATTGCTATGGTTCCGGTTTTAATTATTCCAAATTATTAAACGATTTTCATCGGCTAGAAAACTCCATGGTTAAACAATTCACCGTTTTTCTTGCCTCTCCACGCGGCTTTTGCGCCGGTGTGGAGAGGGCGATTGAAACCGTCAAACTCTGCTTGCGGCGATACGGTAAGCCTGTGTATGTCCTGCACGAGATAGTTCACAACAAGCATGTGATCTCCGAATTGGCAGCATTGGGGGCTGTTTTTGTTGAACATCTGGGCGACGTACCCCAAGGAGGAGTATGTATCTTCAGCGCCCATGGGGTCTCCCGATCAATCGAACAAAAAGCTGGAGAACTGGGACTTCGCACTATTGATGCAACCTGTCCTCTGGTCACCAGTGTCCATGGCATGGCGGAGAAATATCATGCCATGGGCTATGATGTGGTCATTGTCGGTCACCATAAACATCCCGAGGTCGAAGGGACTGCCGGTCGTGTGGCCGACCGGGTGCACATTGTTGCAGATGAGCAAGAGGCGGAGGCGGTTGAGGTCGCCGATGTGCAAAAAGTTGCCTATGTTACCCAGACAACACTCAACAGCAATGATATCATTGGCATTGTAACGATTTTAAAAAATCGGTTTACCGATATTAAAGGCCCCGGGTCGAATATCTGTTTTGCCACCCAAAACCGTCAGGATGCCGTCAAACAATTGGCTGAAAAATCAGATCTTCTTTTTGTCGTTGGTTCGAAGAACAGCTCAAATTCCAACAGGTTGAGAGAGGTAGCTGCATTGTGTGGGGTCGAGGCGCATCTTATCGATGATTTTCAAGACATTGATCCGACGTGGATTCTTGGTAAAAAAAGAATCGGAATAACCGCTGGAGCTTCTGCTCCGGAAAGACTTGTCGACGGCGTTAGCCTCTGGCTGCAGGGCTATGGCACGGTGAAGGTGATAGAGATGGCAGGCATCAAAGAAAAGATTCATTTCAAACCGGCAATACTTTCCTACTGACCGGAGCATGCCTTCCTTACTTCTATGGAAAGGACAGAACTTTGTAGACTGACTTACGTTCTGTCCTCGCTGCAGTTTATTGCGGCGACAGCATATCGGTTAATCTTTGCATGGCTTCCCGAACTTTTTCCTGACTGTTAAAGGCGGAAATTCTGATATAGCCGCTGCCGCATTTACCAAAACCCGCCCCCGGAGTACAGACGACACCCGCCTGAGTGAGAAGCATGTCAAAGAAAGCCCAGGAGTCCATTTTACCGTCAATCCAGATATACGGTGAATTCTTTCCGCCAACGTACTCATATCCCAATTTGTCCATGGTGGCGCACACCAGGTCGGCATTGGCCATATAATAATCGATCAGGGCTTTTGTCTGCATCTTGCCTTCCTTGCTATACACTGCTTCGGCGGCGCGTTGCACCGGATAGGAGACACCGTTGAATTTAGTGCAATGACGGCGATTCCACAGAGCATGGATAAAGTGCATATTACCGGCTTTATCGTATGCCCGGCACTGTTTTGGAACGACGGTATACGCACACCTTGTACCGGTAAAACCGGCACTTTTTGAGTAGCTGCGAAACTCAATGGCTACTTCTTTTGCGCCTTCGATCTCAAAAATCGACTTCGGCAGGGATTCGTCACGAATAAAGGCCTCATAGGCGGCATCAAACAAGATGAGTGCCTTGTGTTCGTGGGCATACTCAACCCATTTTTTCAGTTCGGCCTTGGAGATCGTTGAACCGGTAGGGTTATTGGGAAAGCAAAGATAGATCAGATCGACTTCTTGGCTTGGTAGGGAAGGCACGAAATTATTATCCTTGGTACTTTCGAGATAGACTATTCCTGGAAATCTACCGTCGGCGAAGTTGCCGGTACGACCGGCCATAACATTGGTATCGAGATATACCGGATAGACCGGGTCGGAAATGGCAATCCTGATATCTTGGGTGAACAATTCCTGGATATTGCCGGTATCGCATTTGGCGCCGTCGCTGACAAAAACCTCGTCGGCTGAAATATCGGCGCCACGGCTTCTGAAATCATTGACGGCGATCGCCTCCCGGAGAAACTCGTAACCCTGCTCGGGACCATAACCCTTGAAGCTTACATCCTCGGCCATTTCATCGACGGCCTTATGCAAGGCGGTAATACAGGCAGGGGGTAATCCTTTAGTAACATCTCCGATCCCCAGTTTGATGATATCACGCTCGGGATACATTTTTTGAAAAGCGGCCACACGTTTGGCGATATCAGAAAAGAGGTAGGAAGCTTGCAGTTTCAGGTAATGCTCATTAATTGTAATCATTTATAGGTTTCTCGGTTGTTTTATAAAGAAAAGGAGTTACGTTGATGACAAGCAATAATAGTTAAACAAATTGTAAATATAATTAAATGGTGAGTGCTGTCAACCAGCAACTCTTGCACCCCGAGGTTTCCGGTTAAAAGGATTTAACGATGAAAGATGCGCAAAAGGTACCTATATATAGAAAGGATTACGCAGTTTTTGATTATACAATTGAACATCTGCATCTGAAATTTGAACTTTTTGAAGAACAGACCATTGTCACAGCACGCACTGAGTATCGGAAAAACCCTCTTTCAAAAAATGACAACCCGCCCTTGCTGTTGTTTGGGGAAAAACTGGAACTTGTGTCAATCAGCATGGACGGAAGTAATGTATCCGCTCACCGCTATCGTGTAAATGACAAGACTTTATGTCTCAGCGATCCACCAGCCGCCTTCACCTTGACTACGGTCACCAGAATTGATCCGGCAAAGAATACCGCTCTGGAAGGCTTGTATCGCTCCAGCAGCAACTATTGCACCCAATGTGAGGCTGAAGGTTTTCGTACGATAACCTATTATCCGGACCGACCTGATGTTTTAACCAGGTTCACCACCCGAATCGAGGCCGACCGACAAACGTGCCCGATTCTGTTGTCAAACGGCAATTTGCTGGAAAGCGGAAACCTTGACGGCAATCGTCATTATGCCGTCTGGCAAGATCCATTTCCTAAGCCGTGTTATCTTTTTGCCCTGGTAGCCGGTCGACTTGTCAGTCTGGAAGATGAATTTGTAACCAGGTCCGGCAAAAAAATCACCCTGAAGATCTTTGTTGAGAACCGAAATGAGGGAAAGTGTCGGCACGCCATGGATTCCCTCAAGAAGGCAATGCGCTGGGACGAACAGGTGTATGGTCTGGAATACGACCTCGACACTTTCATGATCGTTGCCGTTGAGGACTTCAATATGGGGGCTATGGAAAACAAAGGATTGAACATTTTCAACGCCAAATTTGTCCTGTCTTCCCCGGAAACAGCAACCGATCAGGACTATTTGGGAATTGAAGGAGTCATTGCCCACGAATACTTTCATAATTGGACTGGCAATCGGGTAACTTGCCGGGACTGGTTTCAACTCAGCCTGAAGGAGGGCTTGACGGTGTTTCGTGACCAGGAGTTTTCTTCCGACATGAATTCATCGGCAGTTCAAAGAATCGACGATGTACGGCAGTTGAAAAATTTTCAGTTTAAGGAGGATGCGGGGCCAATGGCCCACCCGGTAAGGCCGGATTGCTATATGGAAATCAATAATTTTTACACTGCTACGGTCTACAACAAGGGGGCTGAAGTCATTCGCATGATGCACACTCTCCTAGGTAAAGAAAAATTTCGCCGGGGCATGGATCTCTATTTTGCAAGACACGACGGGCAGGCGGTAACCTGCGATGATTTCGTTGCTGCAATGCGTGATGCCTCCGACATAAACCTTGACCAATTCCAAAACTGGTACAGCCAGGCTGGTACTCCTTTTCTTCAGGTTCAAGGGGAGTGGCTAGAGAAACAAGAAGAATATCGACTGGTGGTAAAGCAGAGTTTGGCCCATACTCCCGACCTGACGTCGCAACAGCCCTTTCATATGCCCCTTGCCGTCGGTCTTCTCGGAGTAAACGGTGCAAATTTGCTTAAAGAAGAGCACGAGGGCACCTCGATTCTCCAGCTTCGTGAAAGTGAGCAAGCGTTCGTCTTTCACGGGATCAAAGAACAACCAGTTGTTTCGTTTTTACGAGATTTTTCTGCACCGGTCAGGGTGGCGCCGTTTCAGTCCCGTGAACAATTAGCCTTTCTCATGCGCCATGATTCCAATCTCTTTAATCGTTGGGAAGCCTCCGCCCGGTTAGCCGGTGAGGTCATACTGGAAATAGCTGAACAGCTCCGCCACAATCTTCACCCAAGCCTTGACGAACACTATGCTGCTGCGGTTTTTCACAGCCTTAGACGCGAAGTTGAAGACCCGGCGCTTTTGGCCCTCTCCCTGAGCTTACCTCCAGAAACAACATTGGCACAGGATATGGAGATTATTGATCCTGATTCGCTGCACAGCGCCAGACAATTAGTGAAAAGTCAATTGGCGCGTCAAAATGTTCCGACCTTTATGCAGACTTATTTAAACAACCGGGAGAAGGGGAAGTATCTTCTGACCGCCGAGGCCATGGGTCGGAGAAGCTTAAAAAATGTGGCTCTTGCTTACCTTATGGCTCTTGATCCGCTGCCGGAAGAGCACCTCGCCCTGTGTGTCGAGCAATATCGATCGGCAACCAACATGACGGACTGTATAGCTGCCCTTGCAAACTTGGTTAATCTCGACCATAAGATGCGCCAGGAGGTGCTTAGCGATTTTTATAATAAATGGGTTGGCGACCCGCTGGTACTCGACAAGTGGTTTACCCTACAAGCCATCTCAATTCTTCCAAATACACTCAAAAATGTCGACCTGCTTACTGATAATCCGTCATTTTCAATAGAAAATCCCAACAAGGTACGCGCCCTTATCGGTGCCTTCTGCGCCAATAACCATGTTCGGTTTCATGAGAAAACCGGCGCCGGATACACATTTCTTGCCGACAGAATCCTTGAACTGAACACAATTAATCCCCAGATTGCCGCTCGCCTGGTAGCTCCCCTGATTCATTGGAAACGCTATGATACGGAGCGGCAAAGATTGATGTGCGGGCAACTCGAAAGAATCGCCAACATGCAGAATCTCTCAAGGGATGTTTATGAAATAGTTGATAAAAGCAGATAATTTTGGAGAACTCCCAAAGAAGTTATTCCATTTCTAAATCAAGATGGGAACGAAAAGGCAAGCGAGCAGCGACGAGACAGTACAAAGAAGTACGGCGAGGAGCCGCACAGCGCAGCCGCTGAAGTTAACGCTTGATTTAGAAATG